>Ga0307991_1000362_pt1 | contig 33415 bp, 28 predicted proteins | sample EllFjometagen131_FD_203146 | JGI IMG/M metagenome (GOLD analysis project Ga0307991, IMG submission 203146) | Marine microbial communities from Ellis Fjord, Antarctic Ocean - #131 | ecosystem: Environmental > Aquatic > Marine > Unclassified | place: Southern Ocean | collected 2014-10-08 | reverse complement strand
CCCGGCCTGCAGTTTAACAATACAAAAAGTTGTCTAGACGGTGGGGTTCACCTTAATGCTTTGAAAGAACTCTAATTAAAACCAAATAAAATCGCAAATAAAATCACCAACAAAAACAGAACACAAATCAAACGGACTTTTTTTAATGACATCAAGGTTGGAGAAGTTTGTCGATTTGATAGAAATTCGAAATTTCCGAATTTTCTCATCGTTAAAACGCTAATCACTCAAATAATAATCCCGCCACCCAGTAGCCGGTCACCGTGATAGAAAGCGGCCCCCTGCCCTGGGGTTATGGCGAATTGGGGGGATACAAACTCAATTTCAGCCTGGCCATCAGCCCGCCGATTAAGGATAGCCAAACCCGGCTCATGACGATAACGAATCCGACACTCTATTTCAAGAGGTTGAGAAGGCGGCTCAATCAACCAATTAATCTGGTTAACTTTAAAACGGCAACTATAAGCCTCTTCCCGCTTACCTACCAGAAGACGGTTATCTTGATAATCGAGTTTAATCACATAGAGGGGCTCGGGATTTGCGATCCCCAAACCCCGACGTTGACCAATCGTGTAATTCTGCAGGCCGTGATGTTCTCCCCGCACGCGACCCTGGCTGTCGACAATCTTGCCGCGACCGCTGATCACGCCCCGCCGCACAAGAAACTCCTGGTACCTTTCACCGTTAAGAAAACATAGTTCCTGACTCTCCCGGTAATTGTCAAGCTCATAACCCGCCTCAGCCGCCAGAATCAGAGCCTTATCCTTACAGACCTCTCCCAAAGGGAAGAGACTTCGCTGCAATAGCTTTTCCGGTACTGAAAAAAGAAAATAACTCTGGTCTTTACGTTTGTCGCAAGCTTTAAGAAAAGTAACTTCGGACTTATTCGAAACCCCGGCGAATCGCCGAAAATAGTGCCCGGTGGCCAGCTTCTCAATCTTTAAACGCTCGGCGACCATTGCCAGACAAGCAAATTTAACCAGAGCATTGCAACGAATACAGGGATTCGGGGTTTGGGCATGGGTATAAGCAAAAAGCAGATATTCAACCACTTCTTTTGAAAAAGCCTCGACCGCCGGTTCAACCAGTAACTCAAGCCCCAGCCGGATAGCCATATTTGATGCTCGCTCCAACAAAAAAGAAGTATCCGCTCCCCCCAGATCAAGGACGACAGGAATCACTTGATAACCTTGTTGCTTAAGCAAAACGGCGGCCGCCGCGCTGTCGACGCCGCCGCTAAAACCCAAAACCACGCTCTTTACTTTAGTCATTTATTTTGATTTGCCTCTGAAATTCGCTCTATTTTCATTTATTATTTTACAAAGCCTTCATAATTCCTTTTTAAAAATACAGTAGATAATAAAAAAAGGGAACCAATTTAAGCTCAACTCCCTTATTCGACAGGTCTGCAGGTCCTTGAAAAATAATCGGTTTACACCAATACCGAACTACAGAAAAATCCCAATCAGACAAGTAAAAAGACAAAAGTTGCTAATTCTCCGAATAACAATTTCTGTTTCAGACTCTCTCCCCCTCTAAAATTCGGGGCTTTTAAACACAGAAATACGAGGATACCATGACCATTTATCTTGTGCGTTAACCTCCTTATCTTTTTAAAAGCTTACCTTATCCCTTAAGAACTTTATCAAGGCGCCCTAAGTAAAGATAAAAAACCGACATTACACTGGACGCAAGCCTTGAATTTATGCTATGCCAATTCCTCATAAAAACCAACTTAATAAGTAAATCGGGGCGATATCATGCTGTTGGGAATAGATGTTGGCGGTACCCATACGGATGCGGTTATCATTGATCGTGGAGGGATAGCAGCTACGGCCAAAGTCGAGACCGACCATAGTAACCTGATCACCTCTCTTGATATGGTCTTAGAAAAGATTTTAAGTTCAGGACCCGACCAACCTATCAGCAAGATCAACCTGAGCACGACTCTGACCACCAACGCCATTGTCGGAAAGGAGCTTGAAGAGGTTGGCGTTCTCGCGGTTTCCGGTCCGGGGCTAGCAACAGATTGTTTCAACCACAATCTCGGTGAACATTTCCATCTTCTTGAAGGCTCAATCGACCATCGCGGCAATTTACGACTAGCTTTAAATGATGTTGCCGCACGGGAAGTGGTGGCCGGCTGTCAACGCAAGCAACTCAAGGTTTTTGCCGTCGTCAGTAAATTCTCTCCCCGCAATCCTGAAATCGAACAAACTCTGGCTGAGCTCGTCTCTACACAATCCGACTTTACGACTATCGGTCATCGGATCTCCGGGCGGCTCAATTTCCCCCGACGTCTGGCAACCGCCTACTACAATACAGCTGTCTGGCGCCGCTACAACGCTTTTGCCGACGCGGTCTCCCTGAGTATCAAAAAATATAAGCTTAACGCACCACTCAATATCCTTAAAGCCGACGGGGGTACGATTAACTTTAAAAACTCCCGCAACAACCCGATCCAAACGATTCTTTCGGGTCCGGCCGCCAGTGTCATGGGAATTATCGCCTTAAGTTCAATTACCGAAGATGCCATCATTCTCGACATCGGCGGAACCACTACCGACATCGCCATTTTCGCCAACGGCGCACCCCTCCTCGAAAAAGAGGGGGTTAGTTTCGGCGGCCGGGCAACGTCGGTACGGGCCATCGGCACTCATTCGATCGGCATTGGCGGCGACTCGGCAATCACCATCAACTCTGATGGCAAGATAATGATCGGGCCCCAACGCATGGGTCCACCAATGGCCCTTTCCGGACCGCAACCGACCCTGATTGACGCCTGCAACGTTAAAAGATTATGCAATCTCGGAAATTTTGCCAAATCTTTTAGCGGCCTAAAAGAATTGGCTGAACAAAACCAATTAACAACTGAGCAACTGGCTGATGAAGCTCTTGATACGGCGCTGAAAACCATTCAATTTGAAGCACTTAAACTTTTGGATACGATCAACCAAAGGCCGGTCTATACGGTTGAAGAAATTGTGCATGGCAAACAAATAATCCCACAACAACTCTACGTTATGGGCGGTCCGGCCGTAATTCTGGCGCCATTGCTGGGGCAGTCCTTTGACCTTGCAACCGAAGTCCCGGACAATTATGCAGTTGCCAATGCCATCGGCGCAGCCCTGACCCGCACAACCATGGAGATTGAACTCTTCGCTGATACCGGCAAAAAAACGCTGTTGATACCTAATCTAGGTATAAAACGAAAGATAAACAGTTCCTATTCATTGAACAAAGCCCAAGACGATGGGGTTAGTGAAATAGTGAAATATCTCAAAGAAAACAATCATCCCGAAATCAAAAATGAGGATGTCTCCGTGGTTGAGGCCGAATCTTTCAATATGGTCGACGATTATTCTGTCGGCAGTAAAACCATTCGCGTCAGTTGCCAGATTCGGCCCGGCCTCGAAAAGGATTACCTCGAGGGAATTAAATAAAATGAAAAATACCAAGCATTTAGGCGTTATCTTTTTCCCGGCTTATGACTGGGCCATCAGCCCAACCCACCCGGAACGGGAAGAACGTTTACTCTACACCCAAGACCAACTTCGGGAAGAGGGCGTTTTTGACCTACCCAACATTACGGAATATAAACCTGAAATCGCGACCTATGCCGATATTGAACGGATTCATTTCTGTTTCCCCAGCCCCCAAGAAGTCAGCACCGAGTCCCATCTAGTAGCTGCCGGTGGCGCCATTAAAGCGGCCCGTTTAGTAATGGAAAAAGAAGTAGATAGAGCCTTTGCCCTAGTCCGCCCCCCGGGCCACCACGCCATGAAGGTAGTCCACGGCAACCGGGGCTTCTGCAACATCAACAACGAAGCCATTCTGATAGAATTTATCCGGGAACACTACGGTAATAAAAAAATAGCCATTGTTGACACGGACTGTCATCACGGCGACGGAACCCAGGATATCTACTGGCATGATCCCAATACCCTTTTCATATCCTTGCATCAGGATGGCCGTACCCTCTATCCCGGTACCGGTTTCAGCGAGGAACTTGGCGGCCCTACGGCCCGCGGCCGAACCATCAATATCCCGCTGCCGCCCAACACCTCCGATGAAGGTTTTCTCTATGTCATCGATAATCTGGTCCAGCCGATTATCGATGATTTCAAACCTGACTTGATCATCAACTCCGCCGGCCAGGACAACCACTATGGTGACCCGCTTACCAATATGAACTTCTCGGCCCAGGGCTACGCCCGGCTCAATGAAAAACTCAATCCTAATATTGCTGTCCTGGAGGGCGGCTACTCCATCCAAGGGGCTCTGCCCTATGTCAATCTCGGCATTGTTCTGGCGATGGCCGGTCTCGATTACAGCCAGGTTCGAGAACCTGACTATAATTTTAAAAACCTGCGCCAGAGCCCTCAAATCACTGAATACATAGAAAAACTCTGCACCCTGACCATGAAAAACTATCTTAAACCGCCACCCTTGAAAGTAAAACCTAACCAATACGATACGCGCTACAAAACGGTCTACTACGATACCGACGGGATCAACGACCAGCAGTTCGAGCAGATCATGGTCTGCACAAACTGCTCAGGAGTGCGTCATCTAACCTCAAAAACCCATCGCAATTCATCCTGTATGGGCATTGAAATCCCGATCGATGCCTGCAAACGCTGCCGCGATGAAGGTTACCGCCTGCTTGATGAAGGACGACGAAACTTCAAGGGAACCACCATAAAATTCATCAACCGCCTTGACCAGGAATACCTGACTGTAAATGAGTTTGAACTTACACCAATAAGCCGTTACTATTTTTGATTGACCCTCCAACGATTTTTTAAGAGTACATGATTGTGGCACAGGGAAAAGATGAAAATTCTGATTGCTGAGGATGAGAGGGTATCGAGACGCCTTTTGGAAAGTCGCCTTAAAAAATGGGGCTATGAAGTAACCGCCGCAAAAGATGGCAAAGAAGCCTGGGAGATTTTTCAGAAAGAGCATTTTTCAATGATCATCAGTGACTGGATGATGCCGGAAATGGATGGTCTTGAGTTGTTACGGCGCATCCGCTCGATTGAACGACCCGGCTATGTTTACACCATCCTGCTGACGGCCCGCAGCGAAAAAGAGGATATTTTGGCCGGTATGGAGTCCGGAGCTGATGATTTCATCTCTAAACCTTTTGATAAAGACGAACTCCTGGCCCGGCTCAAAGTTGGGCTCCGGATAACCGATCTTGAACGAGACCTAGCCCAACGCAACCAGGAACTGGAAAAAATCAACGATCGCATGCGACGTGACCTCCAGGCGGCGGCTAAGATTCAACAGTCCCTGTTACCAACTCAGCTGCCGACCTGCGAAAAAGTCAACTTTGCCTGGAAATATGTCCCTTGCGACGAACTCGCCGGCGACACCTTGAACCTCTTTCATCTTGATGAAGATCATATCGGCCTCTACCTGCTTGATGTTAGTGGTCATGGCGTCCCCGCCGCCCTGCTCTCGGTCAACCTCTCCCGTATTTTAAATCCCAACCCGGAACAATCCAACCTCCTAAAAGAGCAGGTCATCGGCACTCCAGGCTACCATCTGGTTCGCCCTGAGGAGGTTGCCGACCGTCTCAACCAACGTTTCCCTTTAGACAACAGTACGGAACAGTATTTTACCATCCAGTATGGCCAATTAAATATCAAATCGGGATCCCTGACCTTTATTTCAGCCGGCCATCCACCAATGATACATCTACAGGCCGATGGCGGCTGTCAGACCATCCAAGTCCGCAGTATGCCGATTGGTTTTATGGTTGGCGTCGGCAAGGTTTACACAGAGCAGCATCTGGACTTAAAAGATGGTGACCGCCTCTATTTCTACTCAGACGGCATTATCGAAGCCATGAACCCAGAAAGAGAGCAATTCGGGATTGAACGCCTCCTCGAAAAGCTCAACACTTCAAGAACCTTAACACTTCATGACAGCCTTGACCAACTTACCGACGAGCTTGAACACTGGACTGCAGGCCAGGGATACGGCGATGATGTTTCGCTACTCGCCCTGGAAATTAAACCTTGATGGCGGCGCAAAAAATCCGCTCTACTGCGCCGTACCCCAAGGACACTTCCTAGGGGCGCAAAATAGATTGAATATTTTGAGGATTAAAATTTGAGCCTAACACAGCTATTGGGCAAAAAGACAATTTTTTGAGGTACCTTTTAACGAAAGCAGCAAGCCTTGACAACCGTTAAATTGGAGGTTATCCTTTGATTATAAAAAGTCACCCGATAATGAAAATAATTGACTTCGAGTGGCAAGACGGTTTTCCAATTTATTAAGGAGGTTATTATGGCTATTGTCAAATGGGCACCACACACTCGGGGCTGGGCTCCTTTCCAGGATCTTGTCACAATTCAGGATCGAATCAACAATCTGTTCGAAGGTTCAATGGGTTACAAAGATGATAAAAGCCTTGCTTCAACTACTTGGAAACCACTGGTTGACATCTTTGAGGATGAACAGGCAATCACCATCAAAGCAGAATTGCCGGAGGTCGATGAAAAAGATGTCCAAATCAACTTGGACAACAATATGCTGACAATCAAGGGTGAACGTAAACTTGAAAAAGAGGAGAAAAAAGAGAGCTACCACAGGGTAGAACGCTACTACGGCTCTTTTCAGCGCTCTTTTGAACTACCAACCACGGTCGACCGTGACAATATCGCCGCCAGTTACGATAAGGGGGTACTTAAAGTTGTCCTGCCCAAAAAAGAGGACAGCCAACCCAAAAAAGTTCAGATTGAAATAAAGTAACGAGAACGATTGCCGAAGAGTTCCTTGATCTACAAACCACTAAATAAAAAAAGAAGGGTGATGGAGTTAAACTCCATCACCCTTCTTTTTAGCTGATATCTGCAAATCTCCAACGCCTGTCTAAAAACCGGAACCGCCAGCACCATCAAAAAACAATCCCCGACAGATCCTCCTCTATATGACTCTCATAAAACTGTTGACACAACTCTTCCCGAGCCATCCATTGACCAGTTGCAACGGCAATAATCTCAAAAGATCCATCGGCCTTCTTTTGATAAAGAGCGCCCTTAGGATAGTAGAATTTCCTTATCCCACGCCCCCGCACTAAAGGAGCCGGAGCAACCCCGAACAACTCTTCACCAATATCCGGCAAGCGATTGAGATAGAGTTTAAAACGCACCGTATAACCGTACAGATCTCCAGCCAGAATCCCGCTCCAACCACAGAGTTCATCTAAAAGAGCCGCCAACACTCCGGGATGAAGAGTGCCTGAAGCCTGTTGAAATGAGGAAGCCAGCTGAAAGTCTTCAATTCCAGCGCCGCCGAAACGCACAATAATTGATGGCAAGTCGTCCACAACACGAAAGAACCGCCGCCTTAAACCAGGTTTCTGGCGCTTCAAACCACAGACAAAACAGTTATCGTAGACAGCCAGAGCCTGGTGATGGGCACTCTTTTCTTGAAGCATCTCCGGTTCCAAAAGAGGGAAATCAACACCCGCTGCTTCTGTGGTAACCCTGACTTCAGCACTCAGGTAAATTTTATCACTACCCTGCCGGCGCATCGACAGAAGTAAACTATTTTCATCTTTAACAATGGCCTTCAAAATCATCTCATCACCGATACTAACGGTATCGGCAAAACGCCAATCAATTTCCAGAGGATAAACAAGGTTCTCCCCTTTGATTTGCAACCAGCAATGATCCGCCAGATCGAGCAGGGCGGTCATCGCCACACCACCATGTGGAATACCCTGCCAGCCTTCATGATCCCGACTGAAAACCATCCCCGTCTCAACACCGGAATCACAATCACGAATTGAAGAAAAACAAAACTTGTCGTGACAGGCAAAACAAGCCTCATGTCCAGTAACCTGCATGGGATTCTCCCTTAACCCAACCTAACCCTGCGATATTTTTATATAACAGCCCAGTGAAAAACAGCTTTATATATTGCAATATCATGTTTAACCACAAATAAAAAGACCGTAATCTTTTTATAATGAAGATTACGGTCTTTTGTCATTTCAAAACCACCCGTCGACGAAGTTGGAAACCGCGGCAACTTAAATTTATTTTTCAGGCAAGATCAGAGAATGAGGCTCGCCATGACACTTGGCACATTCGGAAATTAAACCGTGATTGACGGTCGCTAACTAATGATTTTATCGGGAAGATATTATTCTCGCGGTGAAAAAATCTTGACAACAAATCGTTTTTATCTTACTTCTAAAACAATATAAACCTAACAACCATAATACACTAAAAAACCCTTTGGAGGCAGATATGTTGTTTCAACAATTTAAAGTCGAAGGTCTTAGCTGTTTATCGTATATGATCGGCTGTCCGCAAGCGGGCCGCGCCTTTGTCGTTGACCCCAAACGGGATATCGACGACTATTTAAAGGCGGCCCAGATCAATAAATTAAAAATCACCGGAATTATTGAAACTCATGTCCATGCCGACCATATTTCAGGAGCCTCCGAGCTCAACCACCAGACCGGTGCCCCAATCCATATCGGAGCCGGCTCACCGGTTGACTATGATCATCTGCCCCTCCATGACGGTGATGAAATTATTATCGGCAATGCCAAAATAAGAGTCGTTGCAACCCCGGGCCATACCCCTCACTCGATATCTTTGGCAATCTCTGATTTAATTCGTGGCGATCTTGTCGAGATGCTGTTAACCGGCGACCTTCTCTTTGTCGGTAGTATCGGTCGTCCAGATTTAGCCGGTGGCGAACTAATAGAAGAGCAGATCCGAAATGCTTATCACAGCTTGCGGGTGAAACTCGATGAATTTCCTGATTATGTAGAAGTCTATCCCGCCCATGGGGCGGGCTCACTCTGTGGTGCCGGAATCAGTGCCAAGCCTTCATCTACTTTAGGCTTTGAACGCCGAACCAACCATTTCCTACAACTTGATTTTGAAGATTTCAGGAAACAACTGAGTCAGAACACACCACATCGGCCAATCAACTTCAACCACATCATTAGCACCAACTTGCAAGGCGCAAAACTTACTGAAGAGTTACCGGCAATAAGTGAATACAAACCGCTAACCTGCAAAAAATTTCTAGAGGCCGACCCGAACAAGCTGCTCATTGACCTAAGGGAGGCGACCGCCTTTGGCGGTGCACATATCCCCGGCAGTTTCAATATCGGCATGGCCCCAAACTCCGCCACTTGGATGGGAAATGTGGTCAAACCGGAGAGTGAACTCCTGCTTTTGGCCAATAATCATCAGGAAATCAAAGATGCCACAACCATGTTCCGCCGAGTCGGCTACGACCATATCAAAGGCTACATCATCGGCTTAAGCAGCTGGATTTTAGCGGCTGAGAAGACCGGATTTCTACCCCAGATCACCGTCCATTCCCTGCACCATGTACTCGAAAAATACAGTAATCATATGGTTTTAGATGTCCGCAATAAGCAAGAGTGGCGAGCTGGCCACATCGAAAAGGCCGAACATCTACCGCTACCGGAACTTATCAATCGAGGTTTCAACAACAATCTCGAGCAGCACATCAGTGTCATTTGCATGTCCGGTTACCGTTCCAACATCGCCGCCTCAATCCTTAAACAGCGGGGCTATAAAAATGTCTACAGCGTCATTGGCGGCATGAGTACCTGGAAAGCCGCCGGTTATAAACATGCTTAATCCATAAATTGTTAAGCTACTCACATTGCCCCGACCAGACCGGCAGATATTGTTCATTGATAGCGGCCAAAGTCGGCAGAGAAATATCCTTCTCCGAGAGGATAACCTCTTGGCCGGGCCACTCTATACCGATTTTAGGATCGCTCCAAAGCAGACCATACTCATCTTCATAACAGTAAAGATCGGTGCATTTGTAGTAAACTTCAGCAGTTTCACTTAAGACCATAAAACCATGAGCAAAACCCGGCGGCACAAAAAGCTGATACCGACTGCTGTCCGACAACGTATAACCAACCCAGCGGCCGAAAGTTGGCGAACCGCGCCGGATATCAACCGCTACATCAAAAATATCTCCCTTTAAAACAAAAACCAGTTTTCCCTGTGGTTTTTTGAGCTGATAGTGAAGACCGCGTAACGTCCCCCGTCCCGAAGATGACATATTATCCTGAACAAAGCTGTAAGGTACGCCCCCATCTGCATATTTCCCCTGATTGAAGGTCTCCATAAAAAAACCGCGTTGATCACAAAACATATCAGGCTTAATCAAACAAACACCTTCGATATCGGTACTTATAAAATCCATTTAAAAAACTCCCTAAAAAATGGATAAATTTTATCTTCTATATGACTCAGATAGCCAAAATAACACTAAATGGAGCAATCATGCTACGCTTCCATATCTAACTTGCTACATATGAAGTGTTATTGACTATTGGCGGCTGAGACTTGCAAACCATGACGCTTCATCTTTTTATAGAGAAGGGTGCGATGGATACCGAGCTGACGGGCCGCCAGACTTTTATTACCACGGGATAGGTCTAGAGCTTGACGAATCGTTTTTTGCTCAGTTAAGGCCAACGCCTCACTTAAATTTCGGCCAGAACCCTGATTTCCTGATAGCCCCGGTTGTCGATGCAGATAAAAAGGGAGATCGGCCAATTCAATAACATCACCTTCAATAGTTGCCAGAATCTGACTTAAGACATTGTTCATCTCCCGCACATTACCGGGCCAGTCATAAAGGAGTAGAGTATTGGCCGCTTCAGAACTCAAGGAGATCTCAGGAATAAATGAATCCTGGATCATCTTCTTTAAGAGGCTACGGGCCAAAAAGATAATATCTTCACGGCGTTCCCGCAACGGTGGAATGACTAAGGGGATACCTTTAAGACGATAGTAAAGATCAGCCCGGAATAAGCCACTTGCTACCTTTTCAGCCAGAATGTGGTTGGTTGCAGCAATGAGCCGGAAATCTGAACGAATCGGCGAGATACCACCAACTCTTTCAAACTCTTTCTCTTCCAGAACCCGCAATAACTTTGGTTGCATCTCAAGAGGCATATCACCAATCTCATCAAGAAAGATTGACCCTTGGTTAGCCAATTCAAACTTACCCGGTTTACCTGAGGTGCAAGCCCCGGTAAAAGCCCCCTTTTCGTAACCAAATAATTCCGCTTCAAGCAACTCTCGCGGAATTGAAGCACAATTAATCCGGACAAAAGGATGAACCCGACGATTACTGGCATGGTGAATAGCCTGGGCAAACATCTCTTTGCCGGTTCCCGACTCCCCGCTAATCAGAATCGGTAAAGCCGTCGCAGCGACCTTTAAAGCCTCTTTTTTAAGTTGCTCCATAACCGAACTTTCAGCAATAATACTGTCGAAGGTATAACGGGTAGATCGCAGAGAGAAGATCTCCTCCTCATAAAGTTTGACCTTACTCTCAAGTAGGGCAAGACGATCTGCCAACTTTTGTACGTCACCAACATTCTTGAACATTACCTGACCAAAAACCGCGATCACCTTGCCATCTTTTTTAATAGGAATACGCTGAACCACCATATCCTGATTTTTCAAACGATGGGCTTTATTGATCTCGGCCTTACCAGTCTTGGCAACAATATGCATACGGGTATTTTCGATAACCTCAGTCGCATGTTTACCGATCTGGGCGGCTGGATCAATTCCTAAAAAACTACCATAGGGTTTATTAAAAAAGATAATTTCGCCTTTAGCATCAGTAACAATGACACCGTTGTGAATATTATCTATAATCAGCTGGCAAAGCTCCAGAGTTGACTCCAAATCTGTTTTTGAAGTTCTTTTCGACACCGCCCCCTCCACTATCTCCTTAACCACTTTACTACCCACTTAAAAACCCGGCTGGAGATCAAATTAGACTAAAATTCATGTAGCTCATTTGCTACATGAACATACTATAAAGAGGCTAACTTCGTCAACCCAATAACTATCAGCACTCTATCACCAACTCGGATACAACTCATAAGTAGCTATTTTATAGAACTAAATTCCTTCATAACAAGCCGGTCTTAAGAAACTCACCACCTTTGGCCTGTTTGTTGCGATTTTATCACACATTTAGTGAGGTGACAACCTGAGCAGCAGTACCATTTCCCTGAGCAAAGTTCTTAACGATTCCGAGTATCAAGAAATTGACAATTTCTGCAGCACCCATCAAGGAATTGAAATGCTCAAGAAAAACTTGACTTTACACCCCCCACACCATATAGACCTCCGCCAGAGTACGTCTAAAAATTACCTTTTTGCCCAATAGCTACGTTAGGCTCAAAAAAATCATCCATGAATACACCCTCTGATACATATATCTGTCCAGTCACCAAGCTAACAATTCTCAACAAACCGGAATGGAACAATATTGGGTTTGGCAATGACTATAAAATTTCAGTAGAAATTATCAACGAACAGATTTTGGTCACCCATAATTCCGGCACACCCACCTTATATGACACTCAAAACGCCTTGCACTTCACAACCCATATTATCGAAAATTTTTTAGTTGATCGCCCCTACATTCATATTTTTGATTACAACGGAGTCAAACAAAGGTTCCCCCTTGAAGCCCGCCGTCTAGCCATTAAGGATATAAGCAAACGGAAGCGGATGCTGGCAGCAATCTTCTATGGGCTTATACCGTCGATAAAATTAAGCATAAAAATTGGTCGCTTTTTCCACCAATTTCCCTTTCCCTGCCTGCTGGTAAGAAACTACACCGAGGCCATGGAAACGACCCTGACAATCCTCAACGATAGTGAAAGAAATCCGCTTATTGTTGAAAAAAAGAAAGCTCTGGATTGTGAAACGGAAAAATTAATTAAAGACCTCACGCAAAGAAAGCTCTCCTCTTGTAATGCCGATGCCACCCCTTTTGATCAAACAATTGAGTTGATTGAAGATGAAATTCAATATCTTGAAGAGAAAGTAAGTAAAACTCGCCGAGTAAATACCTTGATCCGGCTGGACAAGATTATCAGCAGCAGAAATGAAAAATCCAGAACCTATTGGAACAGTCTGCGGCCAAGTTCCAGAGCAAGACTGAAAAATGAATAAAAAAAGCGTAAAGATGCAGGAAATCGCTTACATAAATAATACTTTTATCGCTTTGGATGAAGTGACATGGTCAAGTAAAAATGGACACTTTTCTTAGGCTGCTTTGCTCTTAACCATCATTTTTTCAAAATCTTTTGGGCTCATATATCCCAGATATGAGTGACGGCGTTTGCGGTTATAGAACATTTCGATATAATCGACTATATCCCGTCGAGCTGACTCCCTGGTTTTATATTGGGAACCATGCACCCGTTCGGTTTTCAGACTACCAAAAAAACTTTCCGCTACACTATTATCCCAGCCGTGCCCTTTGCGACTCATGCTGCTGATCATGTCGTACTTCTTCAACTCTTTTTGAAAATCATGACTACAATACTGGCTGTCTCTATCAGAATGAAAGATGAGCCCGGCCTCCGACAATCTCCATTAATTCAGCAAACCCAGCCACAAAGCATAACTGAAAGCTGAAAGAATCGTCGTTAAAGAGATCGAGGCAACTGCCAAGTCAACATGCCCACCCATCTCACGAGCCATAACAAAGGTTACAGTCGCGGTCGGTGCAGCCAGCAGGATCAATCCGGGAGTAAAGGTTTGGCGTCAACCCCGGCTCCCAACATGATCAGCATGAAAATCGGGATAATCGTCGTAATAACCTTGCCCATGATAAAATCGAATAATTTATAAAGATTTTGGTTTTAATTCCCCGCAACTCTTGTTATTATAAGTACTATGACGTTTAAAGACCGTCTTGAAAGGTTCCATATCAAGATGAATGTCTCTTGCTAACCACTATGAGATAGATATTCAACTTTAATCAGAAACCTTAGTTAACCCCGTTTAAAAAAAATATCTATGCATCCACAACCCCCAATTCACCTTCCGCCCCGGATTATCGCCCCGCGCCGTGCGGTTGTCCTCTCCGCCGGCACCCTCTACACATTGAAACTTTCAGAGATATTCGAAATCGCTTCTGAATGTGGCTACGACGGGATCGAACTGATTATCAACACTGTATTTGAGGATAGCTGCTCTCATAAAATCATTGAAAAACTACTCCCACTCTGCCCGATCCTCTCGATCCATGCCCCTTTCTTAAAACTTCATGGCTGGGGCCATGGTGGGAAATCACTCATCAAATGCATTAATCTGGCCCGTGATTTCGAGATCCCACTGGTCAACTTTCATCCACCCCTCTGGTTGCCACCAGAATTCACCTTCCGGCACTGGTTCTACAGAGTTGAAGATTTCCAGACCCTGGTCAACGACAGTAAGGTTATCGTCACCATAGAAAATATGCCCTATGTCGGCAACCACATTCGCTTCAATCCAAATATCCTGAAAAAATCGGAAGAGATGCTCAAATTCGTTGAAAAACATAACCTTTTCATGACCTTTGATACAACCCATATAGGTTCTCACAATCCCAATTTCCTCGGTGAATTCCAACGCCTTTTGGTTACCGGTCGGATTAAAAATATCCATTTCAGTGATTATGGCCACAACCGGGAGCACCTCTTTCCAGGACGCGGCATCCTGCCTCTGACCCGTTTTCTCTACATGCTCAAAGAGCGCAACTACGAGGGTGCCGTCACCCTTGAATTGAGTCCGACGGAACTTCCTAAAAAACGTGATATGATCGTTGAAAGTCTCAGTGAAGTGAACGAATACTTAAGGTCTGAACTATTTTAAACGCAATAGCTAGCAAAGAGAAATCGGTGCGTTTCGCCCAGCCCGCCTGATGGAGGACAGCTTCAAAAACTACCTCTATAGTAAAGCACGGCTAAACACCTTCAAGGCTTGAACAAAAAAAACTAGACTTCCCGATATGTGATAACGATAGGAGAGTATAAAGAAAAGATTGTGGGCACTGCGCAATATGGCGGGCTGTAATAAGTGCCCTGAATAGCCGCCAGATAACCGGCAACCAACCTTTATAACTATAAAAACACCTTATTCCAGGCCAAAAGCGCCGGAACAATTTACAAGAAGCTATTCGATCGTCAGAATTTCCGTTAAATTATAGAGCTCAAAAAACTGAAGCAACTTTTTTGAAACATTAATCAATACCATTTTACCAGCCCGCTCCACAACCTTTCTCTGGGCACTCACTAGAGATCCGAGAGCACTAGAATTGAGATAGGTCACCCTCTCCATATCCAGAACCAGCTTATCCACCCCGGCATCAGTTGCAGCCGTAAGTTCTTGTGAAAATTCATCCCAGGTTTCAACGTTTGCAACATCACCTTTAAGTGCCAATCTTGTTTCCATCAGAGCCCTCCGTCAAAATAAAAACATTTTTTATACATATTTGAAAAATCCATAACTGGATAGCACAAACCCTAAATACAAAACTATCACATCACTCATCTATCTTCTGCGTAAACCAACTTTTAAAAGTCTTAAGATAGTACAAAAAGACAAACAACAACGCCGCAACAACAATATATTTAAAAATTGCAATATGGCGCTCGAGATAATCGAAAAAACAAGTCCAGATTATAATCGATGCCAGGGTTCCGCTAAAAACCGCAGCAAAGTTACGTTTAATACTAAATTTTAAAAAATACGCGATTATTGAACCCGCGACCGGACCGGTAATCGGCAACGGAATCATGACAAAAACAATAATCCCCAACCAGCCGTAACGGGCGACGACATTTTTATGTTTAAGAGCTTGTTTTTCAGCATTTTTTGACGCAATCGTAAGCCATTTACAATTGAGATAATTTTTAAATGAGAAGACGAAAAGCGAATAACAGTAGCAAACAATCAAGACCTCAAGAAACATATTGTAAACTATCGTCACCCAGGCTGAAAACTCAAAGGCAATACAGAGCCCGATGCCGGCGGCCCGCCCCCCCAAGGTATGGGCGATAAAAGCTAACAACAGGGTCTGCCCGGTTTTCATGTCGATCGCCAGATAGTAAGCGGTCAGGATAACAAAAATAACACTGAGCAGCAAACCGAACAGAAAAACCCGGCCTTCCCCACTCTGATAGAGAGCTTTTCCAGCCCCCTCATCATGATCATGGAGATCATAACTCTTACCTGAAAATTCTTTTTCGGGTAACTCGGTTACGACAAGCTTCTCATCAACCAAAGGTAAAGAGGAGGAGTCCCGCCGCCAGAACCTGATATTCTTCAAAAACCCCATAGATCTTCTATCAATAAGTTCTCTTAAGACAACAGAAACAGACGCTGACTACAACGGTTGCCGGGACCTTGTCAAGTATTAAAGACTCTGGTAAGCAACCCAAGATGACCATCTAAAAAACCACCTGCAAGTCGAGCACGATTATAACATTTTACGAGGTTATCAACTAAGATTTCCCATTTTTAACCAGAGGCATCTTTTCCATCTCGAGCTGGATTCTTTCGACCCGGCGCTTGACGGCTTCAGTCGGTCGATCCGGACGCCAGAGATGAGGCCCCGGAAGTACCGCCGCCAACAAAGCGGCCTGCCTGGCGTCAAGCTCGAAGGCATGACAATGAAAATATTTTAAAGATGCAGCTTCCGCACCAAAAATTCCAGGTCCCCAGTCAACACTGTTTAAATAAAATTCAAGAATTTTCTCTTTACTCCAGAGCAGTTCCAGCCATAGCGTATAATAAACTTCACTGAACTTCCGCCACCAACTTCGAGCCGGCCATAAAAACATGGTCCGGGCCGTCTGCATAGAGATGGTGCTGGCCCCGCGCAGGACCCCGCCCTTATGCAGAGACCGCAGAGCCTGTCCCAGTTCAATAAAATCAAAACCGTGATGGCGCAAAAAACGCTGGTCTTCGGAAGCTAGTACAGCGCGCCGCAAATGCGGTGAAAAACCTTTGAGGGCAACCCACTGGTGAGGTTGCGGACAACTTCCTCGTTTAAGGCCATAGGCAATCCAAGCCCGGGCAACCGGAACTGTCAGGGGTGGTTTCATAAAACCGAAAATGAAAACCTGCAAAACCGTAAGTAAAACCACAAACAGAAACAGGATCAAAAACCGGCTACGCCATGAACTAGATTTTTTATTTTTTCGGCTTTTTAGCAACATCTTTTTTCAAACTTGACGAATACCAGAAAAAGCATTAGAAATGCTTATATGTACAGCAAAAAGACATATAAAATCAAATATATTCTCTTCTTTACCCTCAGACTCTTTTTAACCCTGGTAATACCTCTGGCAGCCCTGACAACCATTAAAAAATCATCACTATGATGGCAAAGTAAAATGTTCAGATGCGAAGCAACTACCCCAATGACACTTATTCGCGGGGCTAAGGGCATAGTGAATATTTTTCGAAGCCCTCAAAATTTTCCGATTTCAGCCAGCTCGGCAAGTCCCTCCCGATCGACAATAAAGATACTAGCCCCTTCGATGGTGATAAACCCTTCCCGTTGCAGCTTACTCAACATTCTTGAAAGGGTTTCGGGAATCGTACCCAACAAGCTGGCCAGCAGGGTTTTGGAGAGTTCTAGCTGTAAGCGATCTCCCGCTGACTGTTTCTCACTTAAATAAAGCAAATGAGCCGCAAGACGACCGGGAACCTCTTTTAAAGAGAGCGCATCAATCATCTTGGTAAATTGACGTAGGCGCTGAGCAAGGACCGCCAACAGATTGAGGGCCAAGGCTGGATTAGCGGCAACCAAGGCAACAAAATCATCGCGTGGCAAAAAGACCAGGCGACTGGTTTCAAGAGCCACGGCATGCGCCGGAAAACTTTGACCGGCGAAAACCGGCACTTCCCCAAAGGGCTCACCGGGCCCAAAAATATGCAGAATTTGCTCCTTACCATCTAGAGAGATCATAAAAATCTTCACTTTTCCTTCTTTCACCAAGTAAAAACCATCCCCCTGATCTCCCTCACTGAAAATGGTTGCCCGCCGTTTATAACTGACAACCATAGCGATCCCGCTCAGATCCCTAAGATGTTGATCCGCCATTCCGGCAAACAGTGACGTCTCTCCAAGCCATTTAACCAGTGATCTATCTTTGTCATCAACCATATTTAACCAACTCTGAAGAAAGCGTAAAAAACGTCCTCTGACCACTGATGCGGCCATCCATTGTTGCAATAACACATTCCCAAAAAGATTTCAGCTGATTGACTTAAGTCAAAGACATTCTATCTTAAAAAGAGTAAGTAGATAAAATCAATACACTTAAAGCACGGCGGCTAATTTAAAGCCACCACAGTATAATTGTAGTAAAACATTTCAATTAAATATTGGAGAGCTTATCATGCGATGCCCCGGTCAGGATTCCCGTTACTGGAAACATGATGCAATCTTTGACTCAAAATGTCCCGAATGCGGTACCGAAATCGAATTTTTTAAGGATCAGACCACCTGCAAGTGCAAAAATTGCGGCAAAAAAGTGGTTAATCCCAAAATGGATTTCGGTTGTGCCTCTTACTGTCAATACGCTGAACAGTGTATGGGAGAGCTCCCGCCCGAATTGCTCGCCAGCCGGGACGACCTACTCAAAGATCGGGTCGCCCTTAAAATGAAGATGCATTTTCGTAAAGATTTTAAAAATGTTGGCCAAGCCACCAAAGTGGCCCGTTTTGCCGCTAAAATAGCTCCTGAAGAGGGTGCTAATCCAGCCGTCGTTCTCTGCGCCGCCTATCTCCATAATATGGGAGCCAAACTGGCGGAAAAAAGTGCGCCAGAACCATCTTCAAAAGATCTTGAGAGAGAAGCTGTCCGCTTGGGTAGAGAGATTCTTGAAGGGCTCAAAGCAAAAGCGGAGTTGATCCAACAAGTCCTGAGCATCATTGATCATATCTTTCACCCCGGGAATAATGAAAACTTGGACTTCAGATGTGTTCATGATGCCCTTAAGATCTACCAATTACAAAACCAAAATAAAGAAACACCCTTTTCTCAGGCCGAATTTGCGACCCATATCAAAGAAGATTTCTCGACCAACAGCGGTCGCGAGCTGGCAGGCAAAAGTGTTATTATAAATCAAACATCATAACAATGGAGATTTGAGATGAAGCTTTTACGAAAAATTATCGAGATCGATGAAGAGTTATGCGATGGTTGTGGACAGTGTGTCCCGGCCTGTGATGAAGGAGCTATTCAGATAATTGACGGCAAGGCCAAAGTTGTCGCCGAAAAGTATTGCGACGGTCTCGGGGCCTGTCTGGGAGACTGCCCGCAGGGAGCGATCTCAATAGTTGAACGGGTGGCCGATGATTTTGACCCTGAAGCAGTTGAGGAGTATCTTAAAGATCGCGATGCCACTGACAACGAAGCCCATGAAAAAAGTCAGCCCGTTGCTCCTGAAAACCTGGCCTGTGGTTGCCCCTCAACCCAGATGCAGACGTTTACGAAATCCAATTATAACGACAATAAAAAGATCTCCAACAATCCGGCCCCGGCTTCCGCTCTCGGCCACTGGCCGGTTAAGATCCGCTTGATCCCGGCCCATGCCCCATTTCTTAAGAATGCCGACATTCTTATCCTGGCTGACTGCACCGCCGTTTCTTATGCAGCCTTACACCAAGAGCTCTTGGTCGACCGCATCGTCATGATGGGCTGCCCCAAATTTGATGACCTGCCCGATTATGAGGAACGTTTTACCGAAATATTTGCGAAAAATGAGATCAAAAGTGTAACCGTTGTCACCATGGAAGTACCCTGCTGTTCGGGCCTACCGGTAGCCGTCAATAAGGCTCTGCAAAAGGCCGGTAAAACCCCTCCAGTTAAAGAGCTGGTCATCAACCTTAAGGGTGAAGTTCTGAAATAAGTAAACAATGACTAATCTAACTGGCCTTGCAGTTGCCATAATTCCTGCATGAAAAGTCAGATTTGATGTTGTTTTACGGGTAACGGTTCAGATTGTGGCTCGCGCCACTCGCACAATCTAACCTTATTCGTTATGCTTGTTTGCAAATTGGTTATTATTTTACAGCCCTATTAAGTGCTCAAATTTTTCCGATGTTCACGAGGGGTAACAAAGGTACGATACCCTTCCCACTCTTCAGTTTTTAGGCTCATATAATGTTCATATAGAGGGATTCCGAGAAAAGATTTTAAGAATTTGCTCTTTTCAGCCAGGACAAGAACTTCATACATACTTTTGGGAAGAAATTTATTATCCCATAAACGGGAGTTTTTTCTCGATGAGTAAAAAGTCTATGAAAGCCATATTTTCAATGCGCAATAAAATCAGTCACTTACGTTTATGCCGGGAATTGCTGGAATGATGAGGAGAAAAGAAGGAAGTAGCACTTTTTGCCATTGTGAAAAATCTGCTTCCGGCCACAAAAGAGAGCTCAACTTCACGCTGTTTGATACTCAATAGGAAAGCCCCCACGATAATAAAGACAAGGTTCGGCAAACAGAAAAAAAAGATCGCCAACGGGGGCTGCCATTCAGCCAGATATTCGCTTACCATACCGCTCAAATAATATACTAAAAGAAAGAATAGCCCGAAAACAAAACCCTGGAAACGGGCTCCACTGCGCACTGGCACCAGGGCCAGGGCCAACCCCAACAAGGCAAAAGCGAAACAGGAAAAAGGCTGGGTAAAACGTTCGTAAAGAATCGCTTGGGTTCCGACCGAGTTTCTCCCCTGGCTCTTTTTAAGAGCAATCTTGCGCAACAGGTCAGCATTCGACAAAGCCTTGCTTCTGAGTCTTACCTGCCCCCTCTCACCCAACAGAGTGGCGATATCAAAATTGATACGGTATTGAGAAAAATCAGTTATCCGGTAACCCTCCGCCCGCGAATCATACTCATGGATCGTCCCCTCTTCAAGCTGTAATAACAGGGTAGATGAGCTACGATCACTGACAATCACCCCCTCTAATGCCGTAATTGTCTGGGAGTTTTCGCCAGACCTGCGATCCTCGATAAAAACCTCCGCCACTCGGCCGGTTTCCCGATCAATCTTACCCATATAGATAGCCATACCCGGAAACACCAGATTAAGGGCCCGGGAACGCAAGGCCAGGGTCACTTTTTCCTGGAGGATCTCAAAAGTCACTTGACGGACCTGGCGCATCCCCCAAGGAGCCAGCCAGGCACTCACCAACAATGCCACAATAGAGCAGGCGACAGCAAGCTGCAAGACCGGCTTAAACATAGCATAAGGCGATACACCTGCAGCCTTTAAAGCCACAACTTCCCCATCACCAACCATACGACCCAAACCAACCAGAACCGCAAAAAAGAACGAAATCGGCAGAGCCATAGTCAAAATCTGAGGAACCAGAGCAAAGACCAAACGCATTACATCCCAAATTCGCACCCCTTCGGAAACCACCATATTGACAATCTTAAAAAGTTGTCCCATTAAAAGGATAAAAACCAGCACCACCAGGGCATAAAAAAAGGGCAGTAGAATTTCCCTCTGCAAATAGCGATTAATAATTGACATAATTTTTACAGGTCTCCCGACTCTTTCAGGCTAACCACTTGACAACCGGCAACGATCAGGTGGTCAAGAAGACGAATGTCCAAGATTGCGGCGGCTTTTTTTAATTCTTGGGTGATCTTAAGATCTTCGGCGGATGGTGTCGGACTGCCACCCGGATGATTATGAGCTACCAACAAGGCTGCCGCCCGATGCAGTAAGGCTCTGGTCAATACTTCGCGCGGATAGACAACACTCATATCCACCGTACCCCGATGAACCACTTCACTCGCGATCAAACGATGGCGGTTATCAAGAAAAAGAACCAGAAACTGCTCTTCAGAAAGCCCCTCAAGGCGGGCCCGACAGAGTTCTCCAATCTGCTCCGGTGAAGTTACGGTTTGACGTTGACAATCAGGCCTCTCAAGATAGAGAACCAAAAGTTCCCGACACAACTTAAGGAATAAAGCACTTTGCGGACCCATCCCGGCAACCCCTTGCAAACGATCCAAAGGGGCATCGAGAACCCTTTTTATAGTCTCAAAATTACGCAACAGCTTTTTCGCTAAAGGCTTTACATCACGCCGCAGGATTGTGTACCCCAAAAGCAGCTCAAGAACCTCATAGTCATGCCAACCACTCAACCCTTGTTTAGCAAAACGCGCTTTCAATCGCTGCCGATGACCGATTTGATCAGAGGTCTCAGACTTCACCTTGTTTTTCACCATACTCTTTATCCAGTGAGCGATCTGCAATGAGCAGGGTTTCACTGTAAACTATAAACTATACCTATTTAAACTTCTTTACACTTTTACTGATAGACAAAAATCATGATTAGCATAAAGTGCAAATTTCATTGAAAAATTCCGACCCAGCACCACCTAAACCTAAATATTAAAAATATATGCCATCTTTTCTTAATGATCGGGCTTGATTTTTTTAATCTAACACCATACATTGGCAGAACAGTGCTCAGTTTACGAAACCATAAATATAAATCTCTTTAAAAAGGAAATTCAGATCATGAAAATCGCAATTTCAGGTAAAGGCGGGGTCGGTAAAACCACATTAGCCGGAACCCTGGCCCGGATCATAGCCGCCAGCGAGCATAAAGTCCTGGCAATCGACGCCGACCCCGATGCCAATCTCGCCTCGGCCCTCGGTTTCAGTCTCGACGAAGTCAATAAAATCACTCCGTTTGCCAAGATGACCGACTTTATCCAAGAACGCACCGGATCACAAAAGGGAACCTACGGAGGCATGTTCAAACTCAATCCTAAAGTCGACGATATTCCCGAACGCTTCAGCCTCAGCCGCGAAAACCTAAAACTTCTGATTCTCGGCACTATCCCTGAAGGCGGCGGCGGCTGCTACTGCCCGGAGAGCGTCATCTTGAAATTCCTACTGCGCCATATCCTCCTACAACGTGACGAAAGTATTATTCTAGACATGGAAGCCGGCCTTGAACACTTAGGGCGCGGGGCCACCAAAGGAATTGATGCTTTTATCGTCGTCGTCGAACCCGGCTCACGCAGTCTGCAAACCGCAAGGCAAATCAAAAAACTGGCGGCTGATCTTGGCATCAATCAGGTCTATGTCGTCGGCAACAAAGTTTGCGAACCCGGTGACCGGGAGTTCATCACCAACAATCTTGAGGACATAGAAATTCTTGGTTTCCTCGATTACGACCAAGCAATCGTTGCCGCTGATCGACGTGATCAGGCCCCTTTTGAAGTCAACCCCAAAATTGTCGAAAATGTTAAAAGTATCTATGCCAATTTACAAAATGCATTGGCAACTTCTTAACCCGGCGTAGCCAAAACCAAATAGGCAATTTATTATTGCACCACAAAGACACGAAATGCACGAAGAAAGGCTTTTTAACTTCGTGACCTTCGTGTCTTTGTGGTAAAAAAATCTTCTGCCATTTTTTATGTATTCTTAAAAAAAGTTTCGGGATGGCGAAATAAAAACAATCAAATCCCTCGCTGCCGGCACTCCGGGCTACAGTAATAACGTCCCGAGTCACGCCAACCACCGGTAAGAGCTTCCTTTTCCGGAACATAAAGACCGCACACCGAACATTTGACCATCTTTTCACCTCGTCCCGAAGCTGGAGAGGAGTTTTCTGAGCCAGTCATCTTTACGTCATTAACCGATGGCCGACCTTTAAAAAGACGAAAAAAAAGATAACCCAACCCAACCCACAGTAAAAATCTAAACACTTAGACAACCTATTTTTTATCTATTTCTGCAGCTGTTCCAGAACCATCTTTGGCCCCTACCTGATTTAACAATTTTCCCGGCATTCGCAACAACCTTACCGGAGTCTTAAAAAACCTCTGAATCATGCTTATGGCTTTTTTGCCCAGTCCGGAAACCGTCTGTGTTTTAATCTTTATGTCATCTAACGGCCCCCGAGCCGTCATCGGGATCACGACAAAGGTTTTTTTGTCTCCAGTCATGATATAACCGACCACCGGAATCGTGGCAAGCAGTTTATCAACCGTCTGTAACGGATGCACCCCAATCTCAAGATCAACCCAATCATCGACCAGAGAGATCAACCCACTACTCAAAAGGTTAAACGCTGGCCCCCGCAGGGCAAACTCTTCGACCTCTAAAACCCCATCGACAATTGTCCCCTTACCATAAAGCGTTTGATAAGGAACCCCTTGATCAATACTGAACTTCGGTAAACGTAAAGCTGCAAACTGCGACAGGTTAAGCAAAGAACAGACATTAGCCACCATGGTAAATTTTTTCAGGCGACCATCATGAAAATTAAAATCGAGTTGGCCATCCAGACTCTCTTCCCAACTTTTCAAGGATTTTCCCTGCCAGTCAAGATTGAAATTCACTGAGCCATACCCCCCCAGCATTGGCAAACCACGATCAGGGTTTTTCAAGTAATCATTTAAGGTTTCAAAATTAATCTCCGCCAACTCGGAATCAACCATAAAATAATCATCATCATAACGCCATTGAGCTGAGGCATAGAGGTCTCCACCGAAACTGCGGCCGACAAATTTTTCGAAATTGACCCCCAAGGCATCGAAAGAGCAATCACACTCAATCTCATCAATCGTCATCTGCTGCCAACGTAAACTTTGGGCCCGGGCACTGATATGAAGATTATGACGAGCCAGTATTTCTTTCCAGGATAACAAAGTCTCTACCCGATCCGCCTTAACCTCCTGGGCCAGTTCATTAAGCAGGGCCACCTTAACCTTACCAGCATTCCGCAGACCGGCTTGCGGTTCCTCTTCTACGCCCTCATCCTTGGGCTCCGGTCGACTAAAAAGAGCATCAAGGTCAAGATCCTTAACTGCAACCTCAAGTTCACCATCCAACCCTTCAAAAGAACGCAATTCACCCGAAACACTGACTTGTGATTCCTGCTCACCCCAACGCCAGCGACACTCTTTAATCTTAACTACCGTTTCCGGTCCACCCGAAAAGGAAAATGTAAAATCATTGAAAGATTGCCAAGGCGCTCTTTGGATCGAAGTATTTCCAGGCCCACTATCAGCTGGCAACAATAACTCTTTGATGGCCCCCTCAAGGTTAACTTTTAAACCCGGCAACCTTTGAGTTTCCTTCTCCTCTTCAGATTTCACCTCTGTAATAGAGGCTCCGCCCGAGGCGGTTCCGGACTCCGGCTCAGTGATAACCTCTTTGCCGGAAACCGTTTTGGGCAAAGGCAGAAAATCATCCACCAGAAAACGGGTACCGGTGATCTGTCCATTCAGAACATAGCCCAAGCCCGCTCCAGACTTACTCAGGTCACCCTTGAAAGAAAGATCGGACTCACCCCGTTTAAGAAGTAAATGTTTGAAATCTATGCTTTCCCAATCAAAATCAGCCAAACAATTCAGACTCTCAAAAGATTGCTCTATAAAAGGCAGTTCAACATCACTCCAATCCAGATGCAACGTACCCTGCAATTGCAGGTCGGGAAAATGCCTGAGATCACCAGTCAGACGCAGATCTAACGGTGATGGCCCAACCCTGACCCCGCTGACGGGAAACTGCTGACCCAACAAAAAGTCGAGATGTTCGGGACTGAATTCCCGGCAGTGGGCAGTAAGTTTAATTTGCGGATCGTGGTAGAGTTTTCGCAAAGAAGCATTTACAGCCTCTCCCGAGAGACCGTTCCAGGAAAAATCGAAATCTGAGACCTCAAGAGAATCACTTTCAAGGACTGCACGACAATCCCCAATTGCCAGAAGAGGCCAATCATCAGCAATCTTGAAAAGCAGATTTTTCCCTTTAAGTTGGCCGCCAATAACTCCTGATGGTGGATTTTTTTCAGCCAACCGGACAATCCTCCGGTAATCGCCTTTCAAATAGGCATTTTCAACAACACAGCGCCCTCCCCTTTGTAAGGATTGATAATAACTCCTCATTTTTTCAGGCATGACCTTCCAGGGAAGGAGCTGGAAAACCGTTAAGGGATCAAATTCAGGGATTTCAAGTCCCGCCTCAATCGTACCATCGATACCGCACCGGGCTTCATGTAGTAAACAATGACCCATAAGTTTTAAACCATCGGCATCAATCGTACACTTTAGTGTCTCGATTGTATTATAGCGATCGGCCAAACGAAAATCATAATCAACCAAAAAATGATTAAATTTTAATTTCTGACTGAAAACCTGTTGGTAATCAAGTTCGGCCTGATGTAGTACGATACGGCCGGAAGACCTGAACAAACCCATCAGATTACCCCTATAAGTTGAGTCAATGTCAACCCGGGCCCCGATAAATCGCATCGGTACATATTTCTGATAGTAAGGAAAGTAGGTCGCCGCATTAAGATTTTCGGCGTCGACCTGACAATCCAGAAACATCTGGTCAGGACACAACGGCCACCGTAAAGCCGACAAGCTCCCCTCAATATTCAAGGAACCATCACCTTGTTTATCAACTACCCGGGCCGTCAATGTAAATTCAGCTGGAGCTCCAAACTTGTGCCATTCAAAAAGAGAGTTTAACTCTTCCAAATGAGTCAGGATCGGTGACCTCCCTAAACCGTGGTCCGTAAAAACCACCGAGCCATCAATAATCTCCACCAACGCTTGACTTACATCGGCATCAAAACGCCATGCCCTGAAAAAACCTATTGACTCTCTGCGGCCAACATTTTCACCAAGATAATCGGTAAGTCTTTCAGGAAGAACTTTAACGGTTTTACACTTATTTTTAGGATTTGTAAGGACTGCAGCAGGGCGCAGAAAACCGACCAATGGGAAAATAGCCGTATCGTCCTGCAAAACAACCCGGGGCTGCACCAAGGTCACCCGACAAAGATGGAAACGGCGCTTAAATAACCGCTTAAGATCAAAATTGATGATCGCGGTTGCCACTGAAATCTGCTGCACTCCGGATTTGTCAAACACTCGTATACCATCTACACGAAGGCCTGGACCATTCCGAAAAGTCAACTTCAATTTACCAACGGCAACCTCTCCCGAGATCCGGGACTCCATATATGCGAGCAGCTGAGGCCGGAAATTTTCCAAATCAATCAGATTCGGAAGGCTGATAAGCAGTAAAAAAAAGCCCAGCAAGGCCAAAGCCCCGATTCTGGAGATAAGCCGCCAGCCCCATTTATGCATAAGACAATCCCGGCACCAACAACGAAACCCGTTTTAAGCACTTTTTAGGTCCACAATCAATCATCGTAAATCATTACCACTGACCAACATCTTTTTGAAGTTAAAAGTCACTAAGAATAATTTTTCTAGTTTTCCAACTAAAACAAACTTTTTTACAAATTCAACGCCGCACCCGGGCCAAGGTTACGGAACTGACCGAGGCTGCACCGGCACTTTTCAGAACGCTCGCGGCAGAGCTCAAGGTCGCCCCGGTAGTCAAAACATCATCACACAACAAAATATTTCTTCCAGCTATCCTTTCCGGCTCCGAAACCTGAAAAATATCCGGCCTCACGTTGAGAGCCCGAGCCCGACGATTCAAAGATGCTTGTTGCGGAGTATCGATGGTTTTGACCAGGAGGTTATGGCCTAAAGGCTGCTTGAAAAATTCGGAACAACAAGAAGCAATAAAAAACGCCTGGTTAAAACCTCGCTTTCGTAAAGCAGCTTTGAAAAGAGGTATTGCGATAACCAGATCGAAAACTAACCCTGAGGATTCCTGACGGGATAAAACCAGCCCCATCAGAACCTTGACCAAAGGGAAAAACTCTTGCCGGTTATGATATTTCCAGGCTGGAATGATTTTTTCGAGAGGACCGGAATAGAGATAGCCGGAAAGAACTTTATCAACCTCAGACAACCAAACAGCATCAAGACTTTCTTCGCAACTTTGCAACTGCTGCCGGCATGAAACACAAAGATAGTTTTCTAGAACTTGATTCTTGGTTGGATAACTTAAGGGGTGAGAGAGGAAAACGGAACAAACCAAGCAACGGCGAGGAAAAATGATATTGAGAAGAGCGGTGGCAAAAGCGAAAAGATCAGTCACTTATTTAGGGTACCTCGAAAAATTATCTTTGGGCCCGATAGCTACGTTAGGTTCAAATTTTAATCCTCAAAATATTCAATATATTCATGCGTTTAAAATCCTCGCCTGCCTTGCTCTTAAACAAAAATTCTAATTTTTCAAAAACACCCTTTAGTGGTCAGTGATCAGGGTCTTACTAACGACTGGCCACTAAAAACGAATTTTATTAAATTCAGAAAAGACAAACTTTAACCATCTCACATTAAAATCAATCAGCAACCAACAAACTAGTGCCGGTCATGGCAGCCGGTTTTTCAAACCCCATGAGCTGCAACAGGGTTGGGGCAATGTCAGCCAAGATGCCTCCCGTGCGAAGACTGTAACCGAAAGTCTCCCGACCAAAGACAACCAAAGGCACAGGATTGGTTGAGTGGGCGGTAAACGGATGACCGGCCGTATCGAGCATAACTTCAGCATTGCCATGATCAGCAGTAATCAAAGCGACGATGCCTTGCTCCTCAAACTTCTCAATAATCATACCCAAACAACTGTCAACCGTTTCACAAGCCTTGACCGTGGCGGGCAGATCACCGGTATGGCCAACCATATCACAATTCGCAAAATTCAATACAATAAGATCATAGAAACTTTTATCGAGCCGCTGAATCAGCTCTTCGGCAACGGCAAAGGCACTCATCTCCGGTTTCAGATCGTAGGTTTTCACATCTCGCGGAGATGGAACCAAACAACGCTCCTCCCCGGGGAAGGGCTCTTCACGGCCACCGTTAAAAAAGAAGGTAACATGAGCGTATTTTTCGGTCTCGGCAATCCGTAACTGGCACAAACCCCGATCAGCGATCACCTGCCCCAGACCATCTGGTAGGGTTTCCGGAAGAAAGGCAACCGGCAGACCGAAATTCACATCATACTCGGACATACATATAAAGGCACCAAGCTCGGGAAAACAGGGACGCTGAAAACCGCTGAAATCATTTCCGGTCAGAGCCATAGTAATTTCACGAGCCCGATCACCGCGAAAATTAAAAAAAATAACTCCGTCACCACTCCTGATCAGGGGCAGTTCTTGATCCCCATTAGAGATAATCAAGGGCTCGACAAACTCATCGTAGACCTGACGCTCATAAGACTTCAAAAGAGCAGTCGAAGCATCAGGAAAACATTCCCCCTCTCCGAGAACCAACGTTCGCCAATGACGCTCTACCCGATCCCAGCGCTGATCCCGATCCATCCCGTAAAAGCGGCCGCCAAGACTGGCAATCCGACCACAACCTAACCCGGCAAGAAAGGCTTCCAGGCGACGCACATAAGTAATACCACTGGCTGGAGGAGTATCCCGCCCATCTAAAAAGGCATGCACATAAACCCGTTCAAGGCCCCGCTGCGCGGCCAGCCGCAAAAGGGCCTCAAGATGTTCCTGATGACTATGTACCCCACCATCCGACAAGAGGCCTAACAGATGTAAGGATCTCTCTTTTCCGGTGGCCGCCTGAAAAGCTTTTTCAAGAGCTTGATTATCAACCAGAGAACCATCGGCAATGGCCCGGCTGATCCTCGTCAAATCCTGATAAACTATGCGACCGGCCCCGATATTGGTATGACCGACCTCGGAATTACCCATCTGTCCCGCCGGCAGACCGACATCAAGGGAACTGGCACCCAAAGTTGTCCAGAGACACTCCTCTAGCAAGCCATCAAAAACCGGAGTTCGGGCCTGACAGATAGCGTTACCGGGTCCGGCTTCCGCCACCCCCCAACCATCGAGAATAATCAAGGCAACCGACTGGTTAGACAAAAGAACAGATCCTTTCAGAAAAATCATAACTGTTGTAACTTTCACAATGCGGGCAGCGGTATTTCCAGGAAGGTGATAGAGAGCCACAAACCTCGCAACCAAATACCGGTTCAAGACGCTCAGAACAGCCTAATGCTTTTTTGAAATGATCAACCGCAACCTCCAATCGATGCTCTTTACGACAAGCCAGTTCACCGGCCAGAATCTCCAAAAAGGGACCGGTAAAACCACTTTCCCGCAATCTTTTGGCCGCCTCTTCAGCTTCATCAAACTTCTGATGTTCAAGGCAAAAACGGGCATAAAGCCAGCGGGCAGGACAATATTCAGGATTTCTCGAAAGAACTTTACGATAAAATTTTAAGACTTTAACGGCACTGTTTTCCGGGTCATCCTCAACCTGCAAACGCTCACCCTCAAGCAAAAATATGGCGCTCGGTTTTTTCCAGAAACCACTTTTGAGAACACTTAAAGCATCGGCGGCTTTGTCCTCCATTTCAGCTTTAAGCAAATAGGCCGCAATATGTTCTTTATCATAATCAAAAACCAGTTTCAGGGAAGCTCCGGCAGCATCTCTATTGCTGGCCAACCATTGCTGCCGCGCCAGCTCATAAGCACAATTAGCGATGCCGCTGATGGCCTTTTTCTTTTCCTGGGAACCCTTGGCTTCCCCTTTGCTGATATCCTGCCAGACTTCCAGAGCTTCCCGCCAATATCCACGGCTACTGAACTGTTCAACAAGCATGGTCATCAAAGCCCGATTACGAGGATAGCGGGCTTTCATAAAGAGCAGCTGATTGGTCATCCGCAAGGGATCGTCAAGTCCTTGCAAAGCTTGGATACGATACCAGTGCAAACGTGGGTCCTCAGAACTGTGCTCAAGTGCCGCATCAAGCGTTTTCAGGGCCTTGTCAGGCTGCCGTTCACGTAACTGCAGGCGGATCAGAGCCAGAATCGCTTCCATATTTTTTTTGTCAAGCTTAACTACCTTATGAAGGCTGGCTACCGCTTTTTTGGTTTCACCTTTAAACCCGGCCACAACCCCTTCAAATAGGGCTTGTTGAGCCAATTTTTTCTTTTTATCTTTCAGGTTCCGGGAAAAATCACCGACCTGCCGTTTTAAAGCCAGCAAAGAGAAGAAGATCCCACTGCCAAAGCCGCCCATGGCAATTGCCACCAACATAAAAAACGGCATGGTACCGTCAACCTTAAACCCTTGGGTCAGGGCAACGGAGGTTTCAGTCGGATTCAGGTAGACCAGATAGGCCGCCCCTAAAAGCACCAGCAAACCACCAAAAAGCATTATACGGTAAATCATAAGACCTAAATCCACAATTGAAAGGTTAAATAGATGGCGTTGATAAAAAAGCAGAAATCGGACGGCATAGTAAAAGCTTCAGATTCGAGGCGTCCAAATCCTGATGAATGAGGCGTACACAAAGTACGCCGCAATGACAAAGGTTTTGGATAACGAAGAAGGTGGAGCTTTTTCGAAGCCGTCAAGCCCTCAGTAATGATAGGGCTCATTGTTAATAATAGTCAGAGCCCGGTAAAGCTGTTCAAAAAGCAATAGGCGGGCCAATTCATGGGGAAACGTCATCGGTGACAGTGATATCAGATGATCGGCCGCCTTACGCAATGAAGGATCATAACCAAAAGGACCACCACAGAAAAAAACCAGGTTTTGATGACCGCCTTGGAGAATACGTTGCAAAAATAGTGCAAAATCACGGCTTCCCAGACTTCGCCCCCGCTCATCCAAAAGCAGTTTAAGTCCTGGGGTTTTATTGAATTCACCAAGCAATCTCGGCCCCTGACGCCGACAAAAAGCGGCCGGGGTTTCCCTCCGACCCGGCTTCTCCTCCCGGATCTCTTTTACGTCACAGACAAGATAGCGACTCAGGCGACGACGATATTCGACAATCTCCTGATGATAAGCCACATTTCTGGTCTTACCAACCATCAGCAGCTGCAAACGCATTAATGCTTATCCCCCCATTCATCCCCTTGACGTTCATCGAGGATAACCGGAGCATCGCGCCAGACCCCTTCAAGATCATAGTGGCGCCTGATCTCCTGATAGAAAATATGGACAATAACATCGCCATAATCTATCAGGGCCCAACGGCCATCTTTCAAGCCTTCACTACCCAAAGGCTGATAGCCCTGACGTTTCATCTCCTGGGCCAGATATTCACTGACCGCCTGGACATGACGATCGGAGTGACCACTGGCAACTACTAAGGTATCGGTAACCGAGGAGATACCCCGCAAATCAAGAATAACCAGCTCCTCAGCTTTTTTCTCTTCAAGTAAACTCTTGATCAAGGAAAGTTTTTTATCATCCTGTAGAGCCCTAACATGGTTTTCACTCATTAAATATACTACCCTCATAAAAAGTTTAAAAAAGGATGGAAAAGGAACAATTTCAACCACTAACCGATTATAGCTAGCAATTAATCACTTAGCTCAGGAAACATACAACCCGTTTCTGTAAATATAGTTGGCCACCGCATCAGGTACCAGATAGCGCAATGAACGACCTGCCGCCGTTTCGCGCCGCACCTGAGTTGAGGAAATATCAAGCCGGGTCACGGCCATAAAATGGAGACTATGCCCGGAAATGTGCAGGTAACAAGAGTCCTTCTCATAGCAAAATTCATCTTGAAGCGCAAATGGAAAAAGCGACTCTGTGGAATCTTCGGCCCACGGCCGCAGCCCCTGCCTGGAGATAACAATGAAATTCGCCAGGGAAAAAAGTTCTGGAAAGGAATACCAGGTTCCAATTTCGCACCAGGCATCCCAACCAATCACAAAATAGAGTTCGGCTCCAACGAAACGCTTTCTGAAGTAAGCCAAGGTCTCAATTGAATAGGAAGTTCCTCCTTTACGACATTCATAAGAGCTGCTGCCGAAAAAGGGATTGCCGCGCCGCGCCTGGCGCACCATGGCCAATCGATGTTCCGCTGCCGCGACCTCGGTTTCACCTTTATGCGGAGGCCTAGCCGACGGAACCAGATATACCTTTTGCAAGGCAAAAGCCTGACGCACCTCTTCCGCAGCCCTTAAATGGCCGTTGTGAATCGGATTAAAGGTACCGCCAAGAATGCCGATCTTCCTACTCTCTGATTTGACCGTCGCCATAAATAATATATTTGGTAGTCGTCAAGCCCTCAAGCCCCATGGGACCATAGGCATGAAGTTTGGTCGTGCTTATCCCGATCTCGGCCCCCAACCCCAGCTGCCCGCCGTCGGAAAAGCGGGTTGAGGCATTAACCATTACAACCGATGAATTGACTTGACGCAAGAATTCCTGAGACCGGTGATAATCGGATGTCACAATCGTTTCCGTATGATCTGAACCATACCGGGTGATATGGGTAACTGCCGAAGCAAAATCATCAACCACCTTAACTGCAACAATCAGATCAAGATATTCAGCCGCCCAGTCCTCATCGGTCGCCGGGACCAGCTGGGGAAGCAGAGCCAAAGTTCTGGCACAGCCTCTGATCTCAACCTGCTTTTCCTGTAAATCGGCGGCCATCAAAGGTAGAAAACTTTCCGCGATATCCTGATGCACTAAAATTGTTTCAGCCGCATTACAGACCCCGGGCCGATGAACCTTGGCATTAACAACAATCTTTCGGGCCATCCCGACCTCGGCCCCGGCATCAACAAAAACATGGCAAACCCCTTTATAATGTTTGATCACCGGAATCCGGGAATGCTCAACGACAAAACGGATCAACCCTTCGCCGCCACGC
>Ga0307991_1000361_pt1 | contig 33511 bp, 37 predicted proteins | sample EllFjometagen131_FD_203146 | JGI IMG/M metagenome (GOLD analysis project Ga0307991, IMG submission 203146) | Marine microbial communities from Ellis Fjord, Antarctic Ocean - #131 | ecosystem: Environmental > Aquatic > Marine > Unclassified | place: Southern Ocean | collected 2014-10-08 | reverse complement strand
AAGAAAATAACTATGATATAGTAATTAAATCTATACTAATAAAGGAAACATCAGAGAAATATAAAAAAATAAAAATAAAGTTAATATCATATCATAATTCATCTGAAATAGTGATTAGTATAATATTTTGTTTATTATATGGATTTAAAAATTTTATTATTTTAGATTGGAGAATAACATTTATACTTATCGGATATGTTTTTTATAATAATTGGAAAGCTTTCAAATATTATATTTCTGATTTTCTTCCATATTATATAACTATAAATATTTTAAAAGGAAAGGAAACTGTATTTGGAAAACAAGATTAAAATAATATACAGTATCCTATACTCCATCACCAAAAACTAACCTCTAAGGTTCTAGAGTATCTGATTTTTGTAGGACCATTATATACATAAAATTCAAAAGAGAGTTTTAAATATTTCGTGTAAAATAATATAATCTAAAATAAAAAAAGGGATATATATGAGAGTCTCATATCAAGTATTGATAATACCATACAAAAAATCAAATGAATTTCTAATGATAACAATAATCGCAATTATAGAAACAATAATAACAATAATAATGTAGAGACAGGGCATACCCTGTCTCTATAAGAACAAAAACAATAATCGCAATTAGAATAAGAAACAAAAAAATATTGGTCAAAAACAATTTCCAAACATAAAATATTTTTACAATAGCAATTTAACAACGGAGTTGATTAATATGAAAAACATAAAACAACTATACAAAGAATATAAAAATTCCATTCATTGGTATGGAAAAATAGAAATAGGAAACATAAAACAATGGATTTTAGTCAGAGGAAAAAATAAAGATAACCCAATCATACTTTTTTTACACGGAGGGCCAGGAATATCATATACACCATTTATAACTGAATTTCAAAAAGAATTAGAAGATTATTTTATCGTAGTAAATTGGGATCAAAGGGGTGCAGGTAAATCATTTGAAAGTAAAGAAAATATAAAAGGAACAATGACGATAAATCAATTTGTAATAGACACATACGAATTAATAAAAAGGCTCCAAAAAAGGTTTGGGAAAAAGAAAATATATTTAGTTGGTCATTCATGGGGGAGTGCAATTGGATTAATTGTAGCAAAGAAATATCCAGAATTATTATTTGCTTTTATTGGAGTGGGGCAAGTTGTTAATTATAAGGAAGAAGATAGAATATCATACGAATATATTTTAGAAATGGCAAAAAAGAGTAAAAAGAAAAGGATAATAACTAAAATAGAGAAAATAGGATATCCACCATATATAAAAAACAGTTCTAAAAAAATTCATCAAAAATGGCTTATGAAATTTGATGGAAAAGAAAAAGGAATAAATTTGAAATGTTTATTAATAAAAGGAATTATCGAGCACCCGCTTTATACATTAATTGACGGTGTTTATTATATTTTTGGAAAAAACTTTACAGAAAAAGAAATGCAAAAGGAATTAGAAAATATAAACTTTTTTGATACGATAGAGGAATTAAATGTGCCGTTATATATTTGTGCAGGTAAATTTGATTATATTACTCCAACGAGTTTATCAAAAAAGTATTTTGATAAATTAAAATGTGATAAGAAAGAATTTATTTATTTTGATAAATCTGCCCATTTTCCATTATTTAGAGAATATAAAAAATTCAATGAAATATTAATAAAAATTGTGGAGGGCTTATTATGACCGATAAAATCAAAAAAGAAATAGATAAAATCAAAAAGGAAATAGATAAAATAAGTATCAAAAAAGCACATGAAATACTATTAAATTCAGAAAATGTAGATGCAAATTTAGTTTTATTAAAAGACAAGTATATTTTATTTGATGATGATGAAAAATCTTTTTTGATGTATAGAATAAAAGGTAAAAATTGGATAGTTTTGGGAGATCCAATAGGTGAAGAAAAAAGTTGTTCTGAATTAATTTTCAAATTTTATGAAATAAGTAAATTTAATGGAGGAAGACCAGTTTTTTATCAAATAGGAAAAAAATATTTAAATTGTTACTTAGATATAGGAATGACTTTATTAAAAATAGGTGAAGAAGCAAAATTAAATATAAAAGAGTTTAATTTTGAAGGGAAATCAAAAAAGAAATTTAGAAGAGTTTATAACAAATTTGACAAAGGTAATTATACTTTTGAAATAATTAAATCGTCTGAAAATGAAAAAATATTAGATGAATTAGAAATAATATCAAAAAAGTGGTTACAAAATAAGAAATCAAAAGAAAAAAGTTTTTCACTAGGTTCTTTTGATAGGGAATATATTAAAAAGTTTGATATTGCTATTATCAAAAAAGAGGATAAAATAATCGGTTTTGCAAATATGTTTATGACAAATAAAAAAGAAAATTTATCCGTTGATTTAATGAGATTTATTCCAAATGTGGAAGATGGAATAATGGATTATATTTTTATTAAATTGATTTTATGGGGAAAAGAAAACGATTACAAATGGTTTAATTTAGGAATGGCACCTTTAGCTGGATTAAAAAATAAAGAAATATTTCCAATATGGAATAAAATAGGAACATTTATTTATAAGAATGGCGAACATTTTTATAATTTTAAGGGTCTGAGACAATATAAAGAAAAATATGATCCTGTATGGAGTCCAAGATATATTGCATTAACAAATGGAATTTATTTGGCAAGTGTTTTAAAAGATATAGCGTTATTAATTTCAGGCGGATTAAAAGGATTAATCAAAAAAGAAAATGTGAAAAAGAAATTGTTGATCAAAAAAGGGAAGAAATTGTAAATTTATAATTTAATTTACAAAAAAGGTAAACTATATTGACAAAAAAATAAAATGATGATATACTAAGTAAGCCATACTAGCTGGGGAGATAGCGGTGCCTTGTAACCTATAATCCGCTTTAATAGGAGTGATTCGATATTGAGGAGTATTTCGGTATAGCTGGTCTTATAATTTTAATGTTGATAATAAAGTCTTGTTCGGCAAGATAGCAGAGAACCGTGTCAGATTCGGAAGGAAGCAGCACTAATTTGTTTAATTTTGGGTGTATCAAGATAGCTTTATTTGAGTTAAATTATAAATTGCCGTGTATTAAAATATTTCGAATGTCGATGTATGGCACTAAAAAAAAGTGTAATTTGATTAAATCAAATTACACTTTTTTTATTTTTATATATGATTTCCAATTATATAATTAAATACTAACAATAAATGCTACAAATATTAAAGGTGTGTCGCCAATATTTTTTAGACCGTGATAATTTTTGTCTGCTGTATAAATAAGATCTCCAGTTGTAACTTTTTCTTCTTTATCATTGTCTTGAACTAAACCTTTACCTGAAATAATAAAATAAATTTCTTCATTTCCAATATGTTGGTGAAAACCGATAGAGCTGTTTAACTCTAATTCCATTACATTAAATCCTTGCATTGCATTATGTAAGTCTTCACTTTTTAGATACGATAAAGATTTTATAATTCCAGTTCCACCTCTTGGTTTAACCACTTCATTTAATTCAACATTTTCTTTTTTGATTATCATTATATTACCTCCCCTCAGATTATTATTTTTATCACAATATATTTTATCATATAATGTGATTTAAGTCTAATATTTGAGATGCTTTTTTTCAATTATAATCAATAATTTAAAAAAATTACTTTAAAAATATAATAAAATAAGGTATAATATGAACTAAGAAAAAAATAATAGAATAATTAAAATGTTTGTAATAAAATTATGATTTTATTGGAAGGAGAAATATGGATAAGATAATAATTATTACTGGAATTATTGTTTCAATTTTTTCATTATTAATAATATTATTTTCAAAACAAACAAAAAATGTACATAACACCAAAATAGATGGTAATTTTAATGATTTAGAATTAGAGTTTAGAGATTTAAAAAATCAAATAATAGATTTGACTCGTGAATTTAATCGGACGGCTAATTTCAATACTAATCTTTTGGATGAAAAAACTGTATATTTAAATGAAGTAAGAGAAGATGTAGATGAAAAAATAATGAAACTAAATAAATTAATAACCGATTCTGAAATAATATCCAGACGGTTAGAAAAAAGAAATAATAAATCAGAAATAATAAATAATGTTTCAATTAAAGAAAATGAACAAAAAATTATAAAATTAAAGCCTCAAAAAAAAGAAAAAAACAATTTTTCAACAAATAATATTATTTTTGAATATTTTCAAAAAGGATATTCTTTGTCTGAAATTTCAGATAAAACAGAGAAAAGTATAGGAGAAATAGAATTTATAATTGGATTACAAAAATTGAGGTGAAAAAATGAAAAACTTTTTTTTAGGAATTGGAGTAGGTTTAATATTGGCTGGTGTAATTATTAATTTTGATAGCAATCAAAAAATACAAATAGAAGATTATGAAAACGTTGAATCTAAAAAAGAAATCAAAGAAATTAGAACTATCAAAACAATTGAGAATCAAAATGACATTGAATTAAGAAAAATATTGAATGAAAATCAAGCAAAAAAAGAAGAATTAAATATCAATCAATTAATAAAAAAAGCAGTTCTTAAAAAAGAAGGAAATCCTAAAAAAGAAATCAATAATAACAAGAAATATACAATTCAACTTGGTGCATATGGTAAATTAGAAAATGCAACAGAGTTAAAAAATAAAATAAAAAAACTACCACTCAAAATTATCAAAAAAGATAACATTTATAAAGTTTTAACTGAAAAATTATTAACGAAACAAGATGCAGATAAGTATATAATTATTTTAAAAAAAGATTATAATGTTAATGCATATATAAAAATTAATAAATAGGAGGAAGTTAAATGCTGAAAATTTTAATTGCAGAAGATGATGCGGTAAGTTCAATTATTATAAAAACTTTTTTAGCTCCTTACGGAGATTGTGATGTATCTTATAATGGACAAGAGGCCATTGATATGTTTAGAGAAAAGGTTAGTTTAGGCGAGACATATGATTTGGTTTTATTAGATGTAATGATGCCAATAAAAACAGGTTTGCAAGCATTGAAGGAAATAAGGAAAATAGAGAGCAATGCTAAAAATTTAAAGAGATCCAATATTTTAATGTTGACAGCTTTAAATGATAATGAGACAATTAGAAAAGCATTAGAAAATGGCTGTGATTCATATTTTACAAAACCAATCAAAAAAGATAAAATTTTAGTAGCATTAGAAAGACTTAGATTGATAAAAAAATAGAAGGAGTGTTTTTCTTGAAAAAAAAAATTGAAATATTAAAAAAGGATAAAAAATATATATGGCACCCATTCACTCAAATGAAAGATTATGAAAAAAAAGATCACATAGTAATAAAAGAAGGAAAAGGCGTATTTTTATATGATTATGAAGGAAATGAATATTATGATACTATTTCTTCATGGTGGGTAAATATGCATGGACATCAAAATCCAAGGATAAATCAGGCAATAATTAATCAATTAAATAAAATAGAACATGTAAATTTTTCTGGTTTTACTCATGAACCAGGAGTTGAATTAGCTAAAAGAATAGTTGATTTAATGCCAGAAGATTTGACTAAATTATTTTATTCTGATAATGGATCAACTGCAGTAGAAGTTGCACTTAAAATGTCATTTCAGTATTGGAAAAATATAGGAGTTGACAAAAAAGATAAATTTATCTTTTTTGAGAATAGTTATCATGGCGATACTTTGGGAGCTGTTAGTGTTGGGGGAGTAGATATATTTCATTCTGCATACGAACCACTTTTATTTGAGAGCTATAAATTAAAATCTCCTAATTGTGTAAATTGTAGATTAGGTAAAAATCCCGCTAATTGTAATATTGAATGTATGGATATTTTAGAAGAAACTCTAAAAAAACATCATTCAGAAATTTCTGCAATTATTATTGAACCATTAGTTCAAGCAGCAGGAGGAATGTTATTTTATGAACCAAAAGCATTAAAAAAAATAAGTGAATTAAGTAAAAAATATAATGTTCATTTTATAGATGATGAAGTGGCTATGGGATTTGGTCGAACTGGTGAAATGTGGGCATTTGAACACGCTGGGATAACTCCAGACTTCGTATGTTTATCAAAAGGGATATCTGCTGGATATCTTGCTTTGGCAGCTACAGTGATGACGGAAGAGATCTACCAAGCTTTTTATGATGATAATAACAAATTAAAAACATTTTTTCATGGACATTCTTATACTGCAAACCCATTAGCTTGTGCTGCTGGAGTAGAAAGTTTGAAAATATTTGAAGAAACTAATTTAATAGAAAAAATCAAAGAAAAATCTAAATATTTAAAAGAAAAAATGAAAGTATTTGAAAAAAATCCTAAAATTAAAAATATAAGAGTTATAGGTTTAATTGGAGCTATGGACTTAGAAATGGGTGGAGATTCAAAAGAAAATCTTGAAAAAACAATAGGTAATAAATTATATGAAAAAGCATTTGAACATGGATTAGTATTTAGACCATTAGGGGATACAGTTTATTATATGTTGCCTCACTCAGTCAAAAAAGAAGAAATTGATCAAATAATTACGAGGACACTAAGTTTATTTGAAGAGGTATTATAATATTGAATATTATAATTAAAAATGGAAAAGAATTAAAAGAAGAAAAAAAAATTATAATTAAAAGAGATGCTAATTTTTTATATAAAAACAATCTTTTATATTTTGTAGCTTTTGAAAAAGGAAAAATCATTGGATATGCGTGTATAAATGAAAGTAAAATTTTAAATGTATATGTTTTCAAAGAATATCGTTTTCAAAGTGTTGGAACAAAAATAATTAATTCTATTTTGTATTGGGCAAGTGAAAATCAAATAGATAAAATGACATTTAAAAAAATTGAAGATGAAAATATATTGTATTTCTTTAAAAGAAATGGATTTAATATTGGAAATGAAATTTATATAGATAATATATTGGCAGATCAAAAAAGGGAAAAAGAAGGAATATTTAGTACATATGTTTCTATTGTTATAAACTTGTTTTTAGCTGGAATTAAAGCCTTTTTTGGAATAGTTGGAAAAAGTAATGCTTTATTTGCAGATGGTTTACATTCGTTATCTGATGTGATTACCTCAGTGGTTGTCTTAGTCAGTATTCATCTTGCGTGCAAACCGGCAGATGAGGATCATCCATACGGACATGGAAAAATAGAATCAATTTCAGGAAATATGGTTGGATTAATATTAGTTATAACTTCATTTGAATTAATAGTAGAAAACATTAAAAAGTTTTTTATTCATCAAGAAATAACTATTCCAAAAACAATAACAATTTATATTGTCATTATTTCAATTATTATAAAATTTATATTATATATTTATAAAAATAATGTAGCTATAAAATTAAATAATGATGCTATTTTGGCTGATGCAAAAGATCATAAAAGTGATGTTATTTCATCAATTGGGGTTTTAATTGGAATTATTTTGGCAAAAACGGTTTCACCAAGTTTTGATATTATTGCTGGAGTAGTAGTAGGAATTTTAATTGGAAAAGAAGGACTATCTATTATTTTTCAAACTTCAAATAAAATATTAGATAAACAAGAAGAAGATTTCGTTGAAGATATAAAACAGTTGGTAGAAAAAGATGAAGAAGTAAACAATGTTCATGATATATTTATGAAATGTTCTGCTGATAAAATTTATTTATCTTTTCATATTAGAGTTGATAAAAATATGACGGTATCTGCTTCTCATTTAATAGTTGACAGAGTGATGGAAAAAATTAAAAAGAAATATATTGAAGTAAAAGATATTGTAATACATGTAGATCCTATTAGAGACTAAATAAAAATAACCTCCCTTTAAAAAAAGGGAGGTTTTGTTTTATACTTTTTCAGATGGTTTAACTAAGATAGCTTTTTCATGAGTATATGTAACAAATCCCGGTTTACTACCTTTTGGATTGTTGACATATTTCTTTTTTGTAAAATCCACTTGAACACTATTTTCATTTTTTAATTTAGAATAAAATCCAGCAATTTGAGCTGCTTCTAAAATTGTTTGTTCTGGAATATCATCAGAATCACCTTTTTTGATAATCACATGACTACCAGGAATATCTTTTGCATGTAGCCACATATCTTCTTTTCTACCGATTTTAAAAGTTAAATAATCATTTTCCTTATTATTTTTACCTACATATATTTTTAGGCCATCAGAAGATGTAAATTCCTTAATATTATGACTTTTATCTTTCTTTTTTGATGTATTCTTTGATTTTTTCATATATTTATTTTGAATTAATTCTTCTTGAATAATTTCCAAATCATCAATGGAAATAGATGTCTCTGATGATTGAATAACTGATTCTAAATAAATCAATTCATTTTTAATAAGTTCTTTTCTTTCTAAATTAAAAATATAACCTCTTTTAAATTTATTATATTTTTTATAATATCTATCTAAATTTTGATTTGCAGAAATCAAAGGATTTAATTGAATTGTTATATTTTTATTGTTATAAAAATCAAATAGTTCAATTTCTTCTTGATTTCTTTTCATCTGATATAAATTGGCAGCCAAAATATCACCTATGTTTTTATATTTTTCAAAATCACTACCTTTTTTGATATCTTTTTCTATGAATTTGACTATTTTTCTATTTTTTTTAATTTCCTTTTCAACAATTTTAGATAAACTTCTTTTTACATTATCAAATTGTTGAGAATTAATAGTTTTAATTATATAAAAATTAATTAAAGAATTCAGATCATCAAATTTTTCTTTGTCAAATTCATTAAATTCCTTGTATTCCAAAAAAGAAGCATGTTTGATTTTATTATTTTCTAAGTAAAGAGTAGGGGATACCTCTTGATTTATAAAATTCATATAATCGTCATAAGAATTTTCTACTTCTAAAGCAGATATTTTACCAAAACCCTCTATTTTATTTAAAACATCTTGATAAGAATTAATTTCTTTATCAAAAAAGGATTTATCAACTTTAAAAGGAGATATTTTTTCTTGAATTATAGGATATTTATACTCAACACCTGGCATAAGAATTCGTAGACTGTTTTCTTCTAAAGAAAATTGTTTTAAAAGTCCAAGCATCTTAAAATTATTATCAGTTAAAATTAAATTACTATGTTTTCCCATTAATTCAATAATTAATTTATATTCTTTTTCTTCGCCTAATTCTGTTAATTTTGAAAAATTTAAAATTAAAATTCTATCTAACCCAAATTGTTCTATATTCATTAAAATTCCATTTAATAAATATTTTTTTAGTGTTAAAGAAAAAGAAAGAGGTTTTTTAGGAGCAACCTCTTTTTTTTCTGAAATATATGAAATTGGTAAACTAGGATTAATAGAAAGAGATAAATTTAATTTCTTGAAAAAAAATGAAATTGAAAATTTATCATATTGGTAAATTTTTGTTAATTTTCGACCAGTTAATCTTTCATTTAATTCGTTTTTTAATTTGGATAACGCAAAACCATCTATATAAAGCATTTATTTCTCCTTTCTAAATAAGCTTATCTAAATTTTAATTTTTATTGCAATAATTAATTTTGCATCTAAAGGGTCTATACTGAGTTGTTCTGATTTATTTTCAATTTTTAAAATATCTTTTGTTTTATCACAAATTTTTATTCGAGCATCTTCCACTATTCCTTTTTCTTCAAAGTATGATTTTACTGCAGATGAACCCTTTATTTCAAGAATTTTTAAAACGCTTCCAACAGGAAAATTTAATAAATTATCAGGTCGAACATATTCTAATTGAGTCTCTAATTTTTTCAATATCTTTTGAAAAACATTAACAAAATTTGATAATTCTCCTTCAGATAGTCCTTCTGTAATATTATTTATAATAGTTCTATGAAATTCATGATGATATTTTAAAGCTTGTATTCCATTTCTATTTAAAGAAACAAAAACTTTTCTTCTGTCTTGTTCACATCTTTTTCTATCTATAAAATTCTTTTTTGATAACTTAGAAATTGCAACTGTTGCTGTTCCCATGGTTATTCCAAGTTTATCAGCTAATTCATTCATTGAAACTGCATCTGTTCCAACAGCTTCGATTAAATGGAGCTCAGTTGTAGTTAGACTTTTGATACCTTGTTTTAATGCTAGTTCTTCTATCTCATAAAAAGAATTGTTGAATTGCTCTAATAAATTATTGACAACTTGAATATCCATAATTACACTTCCTTTTTAATATTTTTTAAAGAATTAATTCTTTCTTTATAATCTCCAGAAAAAACATATGAACCCGCAACTAAAATATTAGCTCCTGCATCAACACAAAGTTTTCCAGTTTCTTTATTTATTCCTCCATCTATTTGAATATCAATTTCAGAATTTAATTTTCTTATATCTTTAATTTTTTCAATAGTTCCTTGAATAAAAGTTTGTCCTCCAAATCCAGGATTTACTGACATTAATAACACCATATCGATATCATCTAATACACATTTTAGAGCTTCGACTGAAGTAGCAGGATTTATTGAGACACCTACTTTTATACCCAAAGTTTTTATTTGTTGAATGACTCTATGTAAATGTTTAGTCGCTTCAGCGTGAACGGTAATAATATCCGCTCCTGCGTTATAAAAATCATTTATATAATTTTCTGGACTCTCAATCATAAGATGTACGTCAAAAACTTTATCCGTTTTATCTCTTAATGATTTTATAATAGCAGGACCTAACGTAATATTTGGTACAAAATGACCGTCCATAACGTCTATATGTATATATTCAGCTCCTGCGTCTGAAATTGCTTTAACTTCTTTTCCTAACTCACTAAAATCTGCTGACAATATAGAGGGAGCAATTTTAATCATATCTATTCCACCTTTCTTCTTTTAATTTTAAGTATAACATTTTATAAAATTCATATCTTTTTTGGCAAATTATGTTTTCATCTACTAGTTGTTTAATGTAACAGTTTGGTTCATGGATATGTCGACAATTATTAAATTTACAATGACCCGAATTATTTTCAAATTCTGGGAACAATGAAAGTAGTTCAAAAAAGTCCTTAATTTCAGGGATTTCTAATGAAGTAAATCCAGGAGTATCAATTACATATCCATCGGTATCTAATTTCAAAAGAGTTGTTCCTTTTGTGGTATGTCTACCTCTTTTATGTTTTTTACTTACTTCTCCTATTTCTAAAATTTCTGATTGTATTAAATTTAAAATTGAAGATTTTCCAACTCCAGAAGGTCCTCCTAAAGCAACAACTGAAGTTCCAATTAATTCTTTGATTTTTTTAATATTTTTATTTTCATCTACAGATGCAAAAATATATTGAATATCTATTTTTTCCAAAAATTCTAATTCTTTTTTCAAATCATTTAATTCGATTTCATCTAATAAATCTACTTTGTTTATTATAACTATTGGTTTTATTTTATAATAAAATGCATTCAAAAGTAATAAATTAAGTGTGTTGACATCAAAATCTGGTTCTTTTGCTGCTAATGTAATAAATATATAATCAATATTTGCAACTAATGGTCTTGTTAAAATATTTTTTCTTGGAAAAACTTTTGTAATGAAAATATCATTATCTGAAAACTCTACTAAATCTCCTACAATACAATTTGTTTTCTTATTTTCTCTTTTTAAAATTCCTCTTAATTTACATTCATATACTCGATTTTCATATTCAACATAATAAAAACCTTGTATTTTTTTTATAATTCTTCCTTGTATTTTATTTCCCTCCTTATTTATCAGTGTAAATCTTTTTTGTTAATTATAAGATTTACTACTGTTCCTGGTAATAACTTAGTTCCAGAATTCGGATTAGAATCAAGAACAATATTTGATTGAAACATTTTATCATAAATGTAATCAATATTTCCAATAGCTAATCCATTTTTTTCTAATATTTCTCTAACTTCTTTTAAATCTAATCCAATAATATCAGGCATAAATAAAAACTTAGAATTTTTATTTAAACTAATTAAAAATGATATTTTTGAATTTGCATTCACAATATTTCCAGCTTTAGGATCACTTGCTATAACTTGATTAAAATTATATTTATGATGAGTATAACTAAATTCATCAATTGCCAAACCTTTTTTGCCAGCTAATACTCTAGCATCGGAAAGTTTCATGCCTTTAAAATCTGGAACTTTAATTTCCTTTTTACCTTTGCTTATCCAAACTTGGATAGTTCTACCTTTTTTGATTATTTTACCTGTTTTAGGAATTTGAGAATAGACTTCATTTTCTTTAAAATCAGAAAAATCTGAACCCATAATTTTAAAAGTAATATCTTTTTTATTAATTTCATTTTCTAATTTTATAATATCTTGCCCCGCTAAATTCGGAGTTGAGATATAAAAATCATTGAAGAAAAACTTTAAAAAAATATTAAAAATGAAAAACAGGTTAATAAAAACAGCAAAAACGATTAGAACACAATTTAGAACTTTTTTCATATGACACCTCTTATTTAAGATAATATTACTTTTTTCAGAAACAATTCAATTCTATATTAAAGAAAGATTTAATTTCAATAATATTTATTTAACCAAATTGAGTAATCATCAAATGTATAATTATCATTATACTAATCACTATAGTAATATTACCATATCTAAAAAAAAATATCAATAAAACCTTGATAAATTTCTATTATAATGATAAAATAAATCTAATTATATAAATAAAACTTAGATATACAGAATTTTATAAATGAATCTTTGGTTAATTTATCAAAAAATAAAAAACAATCTCCCACTTTTGCTATTATTTATTTAGCTAGTAAGTGGGAGATAAGATTTTTAAGAGATAAATGAAACTTGTATTCAGAGGAGATTTTCTTTATCTCCTCTGAATATTTAGACGAATTTATCGAATTCCTTTAAATTCTTTATCCCTAACTTATACTTTCATAATTTCACTATTGAAGTAGAGGGATTAGATTTTAGAAATGCGATAAATAAATTAGGAGGTAACAATGTTAAGAAACAAAAAAGTAGATGTACTTATATCTGAAGATGAATTAGAAAAAAGAATTACAGAATTAGGAAAGGAAATAACAGAAAAATTTAAAAACAGCGATAAAGAACTTATTGTAATTGGTTTATTAAGAGGATCAATTTTATTTATGTCTGATTTAATCAGAAAAATTGATTTGCCTATAAAAATAGACTTCATGACTACATCTAGTTATGGAAATGATTTTGAAAGTTCTAGAGAAGTAAAAATACTAAAAGATATAGAAGAAGTTATAATTGGAAAAGATATATTAATTGTAGAAGATATTATAGATTCGGGAATTACTTTATCTAAAATATTAAATATATTAGAAGGAAGAAATCCAAATTCTATTACTCTATGTACTTTACTAAACAAAAAAGCAAGAAGAGAAGTTCCTATTGTTGCTGATTATATTGGTTTTGATATTAAGGATCATTTTGTTTTGGGATATGGATTAGATTATAAGCAAGAATGTAGAAATTTACCATATATCGGAATAATGAAGGAGGACAAATAATAATGAGTTATACTATTGAAACTCTAATAGCAGAAGATGTTTTAAAAGAAAAAATAGAAAAATTAGGAAAACAAATAACAAATGACTATAATTATGAAGAAGGTTTATTAGTAGTTGGTTTATTAAGAGGATCTATTGTTTTTATGTCTGATTTAATCAGAAAAATCAATTTACCTATAAAAATAGATTTTATGACAGTTTCTAGTTATGGAAATGATATGGAAAGTTCTAGAGAAGTCAAAATAATAAAAGATTTGAATGAAAATATTATGAATAAACATGTATTGATTGTAGAAGATATAGTTGATACAGGATATACATTAAGTAAAGTTATTAATTTATTAAATCAAAGAGGTCCCAAATCAATTAAAATTTGTACTTTGTTAGATAAAGAAGAAAGAAGAGAAGCAGAAGTATTTGTCGATTATAAAGGCTTTGATATACCAGATGAATTTGTGGTAGGATATGGAATAGATTATGCTCAAAAGCATAGGAATTTGCCTTATATTGGTATTGTAAAAGGAGTTTAAAAAATGAGTGAAATTAATTTTGATGATATAGAAGAAAACTATAATAAAGCTATTTTAAGAAATACTAATAATGATAAAAAGAAAAATTCTAAAAATAAAAAAGAAAAACAAACAAAAGAAAAATTTGTAAAAGAAAAAGTTTTAAAAGATAAAACTATAAAAGATAAAACTGTAAAAAAAATTAAAAATGAGTCTAAAAAGTATAATGAGCATAAAATAGTCTTTTTTTCTTTAATTTTATCAGTATTCCTTATTTTTTTATTTTTAAATTTAATTACTCAAAAAAATGAACCAGAGAAAATCAATAAAAATTTAGTTGATGAAGTTAAATTTATAGAAGAAGATTTTACAGAAGAATTGCTAAATACTAAAAATGAAAACAAAAATGAAATTGAATCAAAAAAGGTAGATGCAAATGAAAACAAAGTGGAAATTGTAAAAAAACAAGTAGAATTAGTATCTGAAAAAGAAAAAGTAGTTGAAACTAAAACTGAATTTGAAAAATACTATGCTATTCAAGTAGGCGCGTCTAAAAATTTAGAATTAGCTGAATCAAAAATTAAAGAACTTTTGAAAACTGGAGAAAAAGCATATTATGTAAAAGAAGGAATTAATAAATATATGTATAAAATTATTATTGATAAAAAATTTAAAACAAGAGAAATTGCTGATGAATATGCAGAAAAGCTTAAAAACAATGGAATTATAACTAAAGATTTTTGGGTTAGATATTTTAATAAGTAAAATGGAGGGTAATGTGCACAAACATAAAAAAAAATTTGGACAAAATTTCTTAAATAATTATAAAATTTTAGAAAACATTTTAGAAGTATCAGATGTTGCAGAAAATGAAACAGTTTTAGAAATTGGTCCTGGAGATGGAGCTTTAACTTCTTTATTACTGGAAGATGCCAAAAAAGTAATCTGTGTTGAAATAGACAGAGATTTAGAAAAAGTATTAGTTCCAAAATTTAGTGAAAATCCAAAATTTAATTTGATAATGAAAGATGTGTTGCAATTAGATTTTGAAAAAGATATAAATGAAAAAGTAAAAGTTGTTGCGAATATACCTTATTATATTACATCTTCAATTGTAAAAAAATTATTAGCAAATAAAGAATATGTAGATGAAATATATATAATGGTACAAAAAGAAGTCGGTGAACGAATCGCAGCAAAACCCGGAACAAAAGCAAGAAGTGTATTAACACTTTCAGTTGAATATTTTGGTGAGGCGGAATTGTTATTTGTTATACCTAGAGAGAATTTCACACCTGTTCCAAAGGTAGATTCTGCTTTTTTGAAGATAGTACCTAGAAAAGATAATAAATATATGAATATGATTCCTGAAAAGGAATTTTTTAAATATGTAAAAGCATCATTTCTGACAAAGAGAAAGAATATTGCAAATAATTTAGTTCGATTAGGTTTTAATAAATCTGAATTACTAGAATTGTTAGAAAAAAATGGAATTAATCCAAAAAAGAGAGCAGAAGAATTTTCAATTGATGAATTTATTGAATTAATTAAAATATTAAAAGAAAGTAAGGGAAATTAATGGAAAATGAAATTAGAAGTTATGAGTATTTTATTCAAACTGCCAAAAAAGATATAGATTATATTAATAAAATAGTAGAAGCATATGAAGGATTAGGAATAGTAAGAACTATTGATCCAAAATTAGGAACTATAAAAATAATTAGTTTAGAATGCTATAAGAAAGAAATTCATAGAATATTGGATTCTTTGAAAAATGAAGGAGTAGCAATTGAAGTAACAGACGAATGTATTTGGAGGGGAATTATATGAAGTTAGGAATTAATATTGATCATGTAGCAACACTTAGACAGGCTAGATTAGCAAAAGATCCTGATGTAGTAAGAGCAGCAGTATTGGCAGAAATGGCAGGAGCGAATGGTATTACTATTCATTTGAGAGAAGATAGAAGACATATCCAAGATGAAGACGTTAGAATATTAAGAAAAATAGTAAGAACAAGATTAAACTTAGAGATGGCAACTGCACCAGAAATAGTAGATATTGCGTTAGAAGTACAGCCTGATATGGTAACTTTAGTTCCAGAAAAAAGAGAAGAACTTACTACTGAAGGTGGTTTAGATATCTTAGATACAATTGTAAGAAAAAAAACAGATTTAGCTATAAAAAGATTACATAATAGAGGAATCCAAGTTAGTTTATTTATTGATCCAAAAATAGAAGCAATGAAAGTAGCAAAACAATTGAATGCAGAATATGTAGAAATACATACTGGTGCTTATTCAGAAGCTAAAACTGCAGAAACTAAAAAAATTGAATTAAATAAAGTAATTGAATCTGTAAAATCAGCAAAAGTTTTGAATTTGAAAGTTAATGCAGGACATGGTTTAGACTATGCAAACGTAACAGAAATAGCAAAGATAACAGAAATTGAAGAATTGAATATAGGTCATTCTATCATAGGAAGAGCAGTATTTGTAGGATTAGAAAAAGCAGTAAAAGAAATGAAAGAATTGATAAATGATGCAAGAAATAATTCATAGAGTTTATTATAATGAAACGGATAAAATGGGTAGAGTTTACCATGCTAATTTTTTAAATTGGATGGAAGAAGCTAGAACAGAATATATAAGAAATCATAATTTGAATTATAAAGAAATGGAAGAAAATGGCATATTATTACCTGTAAGTGAAATAAAAATTAAATATTTAGCTCCAGTTGAATACGATGAAGAAGTATGTATTGTTACAGATATTCTTCAATTAAATAGAGTTAAAGTAATATTTAAATATGAATTTTATAATAAACAAAAAAGTATTAAATTTGGAGAAGCTGAATCAATTAATGTCTTTACTGATAAAAATGGGAAAATCAAAAAAGTGGACAAAATATTGATTGATAAAATTAAAGGAGGCAAATAATTGGAAAAATTACTAACATTATTAAAATATATTATTGCAGAATTAGTTACAAATAGAGAAGAAATTAAAATAAATGAAGCAACAAGTGGGAAAAATGTATTATATAAAGTAAGAGTTGCTGAAGGAGAATTAGGAAGAGTTATTGGGAAAAATGGAATTACTGCAACAGCGATTAGAGGCGTTATGCAAGCTGCTGCATTAAAAGATCAATTAAATGTAAAAGTTGAATTTTTAGACTAATTTTTTTAAGATTGAGGCACAATAATTGTGCCTCAATTTAATTTTTAAAGACTTTTTTGATATATGAAAATAATAAAATATATTTATTTATGATAATTTATAAAAGGAGATGACTATGAAAATTAATTTTTTACAACAATTAACTAAGAGAAAAGAGCATCTATTTAAAATAAAATCAGATGAATCTCTAAATTTTTTTTCAATATTGATTTTAATTTTTTTAGATATTTTTATACTGATAAATGTATTTGATGGATTAGAAAATCAAAGTAAAGTTTTGACACGACCAAATGAATACATTCCCTATATTTGTAGGGATATAATAATTGATTCTAATTGGATTGAAAATAATAAAATTGATAAATTATCTAAAGTTATATTATCTCAAAAAAGAAATTATTATTATTCAAATCCATACAAAATCAAAAAAGCACATATAGAATGTAAACCTATATTAGAAGTATTAAAAAATATACAGGATGATAAAAAAATACTATCTACATTAACGAAACGAGACAAATTAAATAAATCTTATTCTAATCTGGATGAATATCAAAAAAGATTAGAAAATCAAGGTAAAAAAATCTTATTGGAAATAAAAACTTTAGATTCTGAAATTAACAATAATAGAACTGTAATAAAATTTTGGAAATTACTGAAAAAACAAGAAAGAATATCAGAAATTCTAGTAAAAGATTTGAGATATATAAATTACATATTTCCTTTGAAAAAATTATTAGTAGAATTCATTTTTTTAGTTCCACTAATGATCTTTTTTGGATTGTGGAATATAATAAGCTTAAAAAAGGGCAAAAATATACAGGGTTTATTGTCAACACATTTATCAATAGTTGTCTTTATTCCTGTTTTTATAAAGCTTTGTGAGACTATTTTTCATATCATTCCAGATAAATTAATAACATCATTCATTGAATATTTACAATCAATAAAATTGATTGGTCTTTGGAATTATATTTTAACAATAATTGCCTCTGCATTTGCACTATTACTTATTTATATTTCTCAAAAGAAAGTTTTTAATAAAGAAAAAACTATGATAAGACGATTTTATAAAAATAGATGTGTCATTTGTGGGACTCAATTAAAAGAAAATGAAGACCACTGCTTTGAATGTGGAAGCTCCCAAAAAAGAGAATGTCCTCATTGTAAAAGGTTAACATATAAAATGAGTAAATACTGTATCCATTGTGGGGAAAAAATCAATGAGAATCAAAATAATAAAGGAGCTGAAAATGAATAATCTTGTAACAATTGGAACGATTAGAGGAACACATCATCTGAAAGGTGATTTGAAAGTTTCTTCATTTATTGAAGATGAATCACGATTAGAAAATAAAAAAGTATTGTTAGAAGATAAATTAAAAAATAGAAAAATTATGGAAATAATACAAGTTCGACGATTAAATAATAAAATGATTACAATCAGATTAAAAGGTATTGATAAAATGAGTGATGCAAAAAAGTTGATCGATAATAAAATTATGCTCAGAAGAGATTTATTAGGAGAAGAAACCAAAAAAGGACATCTTTTAATTGATTTGATGGATATGGAAGTTTACACAACTGAGGATAAATTCCTTGGGAAAATTACAAATGTAATGAAAACATCAGCACATTCAATATATGTAATAAATGAAGGGAAAGAAGAAATAATGATTCCAGCTATTGATAATTTTGTCAAAAAAGTTGATTTTAAAAATAGAAAAATCATAGTAAAAATTATAGAAGGAATGATTTAGTTGAAAATAAATATATTAACTCTTTTCCCAGAAATGTTTTCTGGCTTTTTTGATGAAAGTATAATGAAAAGAGCTATAGATAATAAATTAATTGAAGTAAACATTGTCAATATACGAGATTATGCAAATGATAAACATCAAATTGTAGATGATTCACCTTTTGGTGGTGGTCCTGGAATGCTTTTAAAAATCGAACCATTATCAAAAGCATTAGAATCATTAAAGCATTCTAAAATAATTTATACTTCTCCTCAAGGAAAAACTTTTAATCAGAATATTGCAAAGGAATTATTTAAAGAAGAAGAAATAACAATAATTGCAGGAAGATATGAAGGAATTGACGAAAGAGTTATAGAAGAATTTGTAGATATGGAAATTTCTATTGGTGATTATGTTTTAACTGGAGGAGAAATTCCAGCAATGGCAATTATAGATGCCGTATCAAGATTGATTCCAGGAGTTTTAGGAAATAAAGCATCGTATGAAGAAGATTCTTTTTATAATGGTTTATTAGATCATCCTCAATATACACGACCTGCTATATATAAAAACAAAAAAGTACCAGATATATTATTATCTGGAAATCACGCAAAAATAGAAGAATGGAGATTAAAAAAATCTCTAGAAAGAACTAAAGAACGAAGACCAGATTTATTAGAAAAAAGAAAATTCACAAAAAAAGAAATGATATTATTAAAGGAGATAGAAAATGAGAAGTAAAATATATTTAGGATTAGTACATTACCCAGTTTATAATAGAAGAGATGACATTGTAGCAACCTCAGTAACAAATTTTGATATACATGATATTTCAAGATCTTGTAGAACATATGATATAAAAGGTTATCATATAATTACACCTGTGGATGCTCAAATTGAATTAACGAAAAGGATTATCGGTTATTGGCAAGAAGGAGAAGGTAAAGAATATAATAAAAGCAGAGAAGAAGCTTTTGCTAGAACAGAATTAACAAAATCTGTAGAAGAAGCAGTTGAAAAAATTGAAAAAATTGAAGGCAAAAAACCAAGAATAATAACAACATCAGCAAGAATATTTAAAAATTCTGTTTCTTATGAGAATTTATCTAAGATAATATTTGAAGATGATGAATCATATTTATTGTTATTTGGAACTGGATGGGGATTAACTGAGGAAATAATGGATATGTCTACTTATATTCTAGAACCGATAAGAGGAAGTACAAAATACAATCATTTATCGGTTAGATCAGCAGTTTCTATAATTTTAGATAGATTACTTGGAGAAAATTAAAGATAAAAGGATGATTTTAAAATGGGAAAAGAATTTATAAAAATAAAACCCAAAAAAGGTATTTTTAAAGTTTTTGGTGTAAATAATACAGAAATAAATGAAATTGCACTTTATCCAAAACGAAAAATTGTTGAATTATATTGTGATTTGAAAAATTGTAGTGGTTTTAAAGAATTAGATATAATTGAGAAAAATTTAAAGAAAAAATTTGGTGATAAAATAAAATATGATTTTCATTTAAATTTATTAGAAAAAGAAATTAATGGAAAAGACTTTAAATTAGTTTTAGATAGAATTATTGATGAATTGAAAAATACTGGTGCATTAGCAAAAGCTTTTTTGACATTATATAGATTTCGATTAGAAGATAAAAATTTAGTAATTGAAGTAAAGCATACTGTTGCAGAACAAAAATTATATGCTAGTAAAGTTAATGAAACAATTGAAAAAAAATTGAAAAAAATGATTGGATTAGATTTAATTGTAATTTTTCAATTTGGAGATTTTTCAAAAGAATTAGAAAAAATAGATAAAAAAATGATAATTGAATTAGAAAAAAATGCACCTACTCCGATAATAAAAGAAAAAAAATCATCAAAAATATTAAATGTTAAAGATGATAATGTTATTTTGGGAAAAGAAATAAAATCTAAACCAATTTCCTTTGAGCAATTTGAAGAATCTTTTATTGGAGAAAGAATTGTAATTATTGGACAAGTTTTTAATTTGAACTCTATAGATACAAAAACAGGAAAAACAATTTATATGTTTAATATTACGGATTTAAATGATTCAATTAGTATAAAGACTTTTGTACCTCAAGGATTAAAATTAGAATTAAAAGAGGATATGTGGGTTAAAGTCAGTGGAAAAAAACAACAAGATAAATTTCAAAGAAATTCTAAAGGTGAAGCAGAAGATGTAATATTTATTAATCATATTACTAAAGTTAATGTTTCTCAAAAAGAAAGAAAAGATAATTCAGAAGAAAAAAGAGTTGAATTACATACTCATACAAAAATGTCTGAGATGGATTCAGTCGTTGAAATAAATGATTTGATAAAAAGAGCTGTTGATTGGGGTCATAAATCAATTGCAGTAACAGATCATGGAGTAGTTCATGCTTTTCCATTTGCATATAATTATGCTAAAAAATTTAAAGATTTTAAAGTTATTTTAGGAACTGAAGCATATTTAGTTGATGATACAACTCAAATGGTTAAAAATCCCAAAGATTTACCAATAGAAGAAGAAACTTATGTAGTTTTTGATTTGGAAACAACAGGATTTGATCCATATAATGACCAAATTATAGAAATCGGTGCGGTGAAATTAGAGGGAAATAAAATTATAGATAGATATAGTGCTTTTATTAATCCTGAAAGAACAATTCCACAAGTAATTGTCGATTTAACAGGTATTACAGATGCTATGGTTGCAGATGCTAGAAAAGTAGAGGAAGTATTAAAGGAATTTTTAGTATTCGTTGGAGATTCTACAGTGGTTGCTCATAATGCAGAATTTGATGTTGGATTTATAACTCAAAAATTAACAGCTTTTGATATTGAATTTAATAATTCAGTAATAGATACATTGTTATGGAGTCGAAATATTTTGACAGATAGAAAAAGACATAATTTGAAAACTATTTCAAAATATTTTGGTGTTTCTTTAGACAATCATCATAGAGCAGTTGATGATGCTGAAGCAACAGCAGAAATATTTAAAAAATTTATTGGAATGGTAATTAGAAAAAATGCATATAAATTGACAGAAATTGATAATGCTTTTGAAAATGATATAAAAAATTCAAAAACTTATGAAACTTCAATTCTTGTTCAAAATCAGATTGGTTTGATAAATATGTATAAGCTTATTTCAGAATCACATATAAATCATTTCTACAGAGTTCCTAGAATTCCTAAAAGTTTACTAATAAAGCATAGAGAAGGATTGATAATTGGTTCTGGTTGTGAAGAAGGCGAATTAGTAAAAGCATATTTAAGAGGAAAAACAAAAGAAGAATTAACAAAAGTTGCAAGCTTTTATGATTATTTAGAAATTCAACCAGATTCTAACAAAAAAGCATTATTAGAAAGAGGAGAAATTAAAAGTGTTGATGAAATTCATGAAATGAATAAATTTATTTATGAATTAGGAAAATCTGAAAATAAAATTGTAGTCGCAACTGGAGATACTCATTATTTAGATCCAGAAGATGAAATTTATCAAAGAATATTAGTTTATGGTAAAAATGGTCCTAGAAGTGATTACAAGACAAATAAAGAACAATATTTAAAGACAACTGATGAAATGTTAAATGAATTTTCATATTTAGGAACAAATATATCTCATGAAATTGTTATAGAAAATACAAATAAAATTACAGATATGATTGATAAAGTACAACCAATCCCTGATGAATTTTGCCCACCAGAAATTGAAGGTGCAGAAGTTCAAGTAGAGGAAATGACATATAAAAAAGCCAAAAAAGTTTATGGTGATCCACTTCCAGAGAATGTTCAAAAAAGGTTAGAAAGAGAATTAAAAGCTATAATTGGAAATGGTTTTGCTGTCTTATATTTAATAGCACAAAAATTAGTGAAAAAATCATTAGATGATGGTTATATAGTAGGATCAAGGGGATCTGTTGGTTCTTCTTTGGTAGCATATATGATGGATATTACAGAAGTAAATGCATTATACCCTCATTATAGATGTCCTGAATGTAACTATTTAGAATTCAAAAATTATGAAGGCTGTGGAGTTGATTTAGAAGATAAAATATGTCCCAATTGTAAAACTAAGTTAATAAAAGATGGATTTTCAATACCATTTGAAGTTTTTATGGGATTTAAAGGTGAAAAAGTTCCAGATATTGATCTTAATTTTTCTGGAGAATATCAAAGTAAAATACATGATTATACTGAAGAATTATTTGGAAAAGAAAATGTTTTTAAAGCAGGAACAATTTCTACTTTAGCAGCAAAAAATGCCTATGGATATGTTAAAAAATTTACTGAGGAAAATTTTTTAGAAAAAAACACTGCAGAAATGTCTAGGCTAGCTAGAGGATGTGAAAATGTAAGGAAAACAACGGGTCAACATCCTGGTGGAATGATTGTAGTACCATATAATCGATCAATATATGAATTTACACCTATTCAGAAACCAGCAAATGATATGAAATCTACTTCAATAACAACACATTTTGATTATCATGTGATGGATGAACAACTAGTAAAATTAGATTTATTGGGTCATGATGATCCAACTACTATAAAATTATTGCAAGAATATACAGGATTAAATATTTATGATATTCCACTTGCTGATCCAGAGACACTAAAATTATTTAGCTCTACTGAATCTTTAGGAATAACAGAAGATGATATTTCTTCTCCAATAGGAACTTTTGGAGTTCCTGAATTTGGAACAAAATTTGTAAGACAAATGCTTATAGATACAAGACCTACAACTTTTGGAGAACTTGTAAGAATATCTGGATTATCTCATGGAACTGATGTATGGTTAAATAATGCACAAGAATATATTAGAAACGGAACTGCAAAATTAACAGAAGTTATCTCTGTAAGAGATGATATTATGAACTACCTTATTGACAATAAAATTGAAAAAAGTGTTGCATTTCAGATAATGGAATTTGTTAGAAAAGGTAAACCATCAAAAGATCCTGAAAAATGGGAAGAATACGCTGCTTTAATGAAAAAACACAGTGTAAAAAAATGGTATATAGAATCTTGTCAAAAAATAAAATATATGTTTCCTAAAGGCCATGCTGTTGCTTACGTTATGATGGCAATGAGAATTGCATATTTTAAGGTACATTATCCTGAAGCTTTTTATGCAGCTTTTTTGACTAGAAAAGCATTTGATTTCAATTCGGAAACAATGTTAAATGGTATCGAAAAGATAAAAGAAAGAAGAAAAGAATTAGATTTTGAAAGAAAATTAGATGTGAAACAAAAAAGTGAACTGGTTTTATTAGAAATTTTTGTAGAAATGGATTGTCGAAATATAGAATTATTAAATGTAGATGTATATAAATCAGAGGCTATAAAATTTAAAATCGAAGATGGTAAAATTAGATTACCTTTAATAGCTATAAATGGTTTAGGTGAAGCTGTTGTAAAAAACATAGTAAATGAAAGAGAAAAAGGGAATTTTATTTCTTTTGAAGATTTACGTAGAAGAACAAAAGCTTCTAAAACAGTTACTGAAACTTTAAAAGAATATAAAGCGATTGATGGAATTTCAGAATTCAACCAACAACAACTTTTTTGATAAATTAAAGAGTCTGCATTTTGCAGGCTTTTTTTCATATAAAAAAAATTAAATAAAGGAAATTATAATATTTTTAGTATAGTATACTATCAATTGATTAACATCTATATAAAATTTAATAAATTAAGAATAGGAGGTTATTTATGGCTAAAAAATATATATTAATTAGAAACCATATTCTCATAGTTGAATAAGACAATTGATTTTTAATATATTTAATGCTATAATTATAAAAAAATTAAATATAAAAAATAAAATAAATGGAGGAGATTTAAAAAATGAGAATGCGGTTTTCTAAAATGGAAGGAATTGGAAATGATTTTGTAATGATTGATGATAGAAATTTTATAATACAAAATCATATTTCTTATAGTAAGTTATCCAAAAAAGTATGTAATAGAAATTTTGGAATTGGAGGAGATGGTTTGATCGTTGTTAATAATTCTGAATCGCACGATATTAAATTCAGAATATTTAATCCTGATGGAACTGAACCAGAAATGTGTGGAAATGGAATAAGATGTTATGCAAAATTTATATATGATAATAAAATTTTATCAAAAAAGGTGTTTGAAGTTGAAACTCTTGCTGGAACAATTATTCCAAGTGTTAATGTTAATGAAAACAATATAGTTGAAACAGTAAGAGTTGATATGGGAATACCTGTTTTAGAGCCTAAATTAATACCTTACGTTTCAGATCAAAAAGAAGTTATTTCTGAAAAAATCAAAGTAGATGGACAAGAATTTGAAATAACTCCAGTATCGATGGGAAATCCTCATGGTGTAATTTTTGTAGATGAAATAACTGATGATTTAGTTCACAAAATTGGTCCAAAGTTAGAAATAGATAAAATGTTTCCAGAAAAAGCAAACATTGAATTCATTAAAGTTTTGTCAAAAAATGAAATGGATATGAGAGTATGGGAAAGAGGTGCAGGAGAAACTCTTGCTTGTGGAACAGGAGCATCTGCATCGTTAGTTGCAGCCGTTCTAAATAATAAAACTGATAATAAAGTGTTAATTCATTTATTAGGAGGAAATTTAGAAATAGAATGGAATTTAGAAACTAAACATGTTTTTAAAACTGGTCCTGCAACTCTTGCTTTCGAAGGAAATATTGAAATTTAAAAAAAGAAAGAAGGGATAATTATGAATAGATATACTTCAAAGGAATTAGCATTTTATAATATTTTAGAGACAACATTTAATTTAAGTTTAGCTGATGAGAAGACAAATTTTAAAATATCATTAAAAGAATTAACTGATATAACGAATTTATCAAAAGAAGATATTATTAAAAATATAAATCATTTATCTGAAATCGATTTAATAAAAAAAATTGATCAAGAAGATGATGAATATATTGTTTTGGATATCACAAATACAGAAACAAGATTAAAAGAAATTTTTTCAATAGAAGAAATCGAACATATTTTAAAAGAATTTGATTATTTTGTAAATCGTTATGAATCATTATTAATAAATAATGATGTTGTTGAAAAATATTCTAAAATTACTAAGGCAAAATTAGAATTAGGTACAATTGATACCTCGTTTAATAATTTGATTGAAATTGGTGTTTCTGAAGTTTTCACAAAAAAGGAAGTCGTTAGATTAGAAATGAAAATATATAATCTTTCTGAAGATATTGATGAAAAAGATATGAAGATAATGGAAGTTGTTTTATTTTGTATGTATAATTTTAAAGTAAAAGAAAATCCTTTTATTGTGACATTATTTTTAGCAAGTATACAGAAACATCTAAAATAGACTAGGGGATATCAAAAAAGCACGCTAAATCAAAAAAGGCGTGCTTTTAAATATAGAACTTACGTCCGATAATATACCTTATGTCACTTTGTATTACATACCCCAGTATAACATTATCAGCTTTTCTTTGTCAAGTTTTATTTTATCGTATTACTTTCTTTGACATCCTAAATTCTTTTCTTACTCTTTTATCAAATACATCCCTTTTTTGTTTTAAATCTATCCATTCATTTATCATTTGCCTTAAATTGTTTGTAAAATTTTCATGTATTCCATTATCATTTATTATATCCCGATATACTTTTTCAATTCTTATTGATGTTGATATTTTTTTAAGAGGATAGTCCGGCATATCTGAAATTGGTAATTTTACTTTGCTTAATACATATTGTTTATCCTTATTATCCATATATCTAGCGTACTTAATCAAATCTTCTAAAATTCCTTTATCTCTAACACTCAATCTACCATATACCGAAACTGGAAAACCTTCCAATTCTGTAACATTAAAATGTTTATAAAATCGTCGTTTAAATTCTGCCTCATACATTACCGCTAACATATCAATCTTAAAACCTTTAAATTCTGTGATATTATATCCCATAATTTCCATTTTTTTAGCTCCTTTTTTGTTTTAATACTTATATTATACCAGTAATACCAATGTATCCTTTTTATTCATATTTCATATATTTATTGATTTAATCATTAATTTAGTATATGATTTCATACTGTTTTAATGTAGTACAATCGTAATACAAAGTTATATTTTACTCATTTTTTCCAACTTTTATAAACTAATTATATCATATATACTTTTTTTCCTTCATTTTTTTATCTTTTTATAAATTCTAAATCGTTTCACTTTAAAAAAGTAAATTCAAAACTGCCTACCTTTTCTTTTTTTAAAAAATAAAATACTCGACAAGTATAACAATTTATTTCTTTTTTCAGGCTTGATTGTAACTTATAGAACTACTAATGTAAAATAATAAAACTTACCATTCCCAATAACTCTCTTTTTATCTTCTTTATAATATGTTATAATACCTCTTATTTATAAATAATTTTTTTATTTGACAAACGTATTTCTATAAGTTGAGAAAAGCCTGTAAAAAACAAAAAAAATGTTTTATAATTGAAGTTTTACATTATTTTAATTATAAAATATCAAATTAAAAGGAGCTGATAAAAATGAAAAATGAAAAAGTACAAAAAACATTTAAAGAAGTAGAGGAAAATAAAATGGAAAAAAGCCATTTTAATGATGTTCTTGAATTGTCATTGGATATGCATTCTATCATTATGACAATTCATAATATAATTGAATCCCAAGAAAATCTTGATAATATTGATGATGAAAAACGAGAAAAAAACATTGAGTCTGAAAAAAATCAATTAAAAAAGCTTAATAAAATAATTAATAATGGAAATGATACCCAATTAATAGCAAGTTTTAAAAAATATCTAAATTTACGTGAAAATTCAATAACAGAATTATTAAAGTATGAAAAATTAGATGATAATTTAAGGAATCTAAGCAAAAATAAAATAACTAATGCATTAAAAAAATTTAAAAAAATCAATAAAGAAATAGAAACAAAAATTATTCTATCAAAAAAGTAAAACTGGCTACCTGTTCGGATAGCATTAAATATAAAATTTCAATCAAAGTTTCTAATATTGTTAGGAAATCAAAAGAACAAACATATATTTATTAAAGAACTCAAACCCTCTCTAAAAAAGACAAAAAAAAAGAAAGGTTTTAAACCTCTCTTCATCATTTTTATAAAAATTTGGAATGGTTCAATGAACCATTCCAATTCTCAAAAAAAAAATTATAAAATTATAAATCCTATTTTCATACTATAAAATCTCTAAAACTTCAATTAATTTTGTAAGCATTACAGAATTTAGTGAATCATCTAAGCTATTATACATACTTGATATTGTATTAATTACAGTTGTTACTTCTTTTTCTCTATCAATATATTTTTCCATATTTAACACATTTTCTATTGTATCTTTTTTTATATCTGTCAAAATATCAATTAATTTCAAATAACTCTCTTCACTCTTCACATTTGCTCTATATTGTGATGTTATTTTATTTAAAAATATAAATTTGTTTTCTCTTGTTAATCCTTCTAAAAACTCTTGTTGTTCAGGCATACCCATAAAAGCAGGACTTGAACCATCATCAATAGTATAAACACTCCTACTTGCAATAAAAACAACTCTAATTTTATCTGCAACCATTTCCTCTTTAAATTCAATAGAAACATCATTAAGAATATAATCCGTTTCAGGAACAAGAGTCCAAACATCATCTGTCAATTTTTGAACTTGATCAATAGAACTAACAAGACTAGAATTAACCATAAGCAATAAATACAAAACTTTACTACCAACAATATTTACAACCATTTCACCAGCATTAACATTAGTAAGTGCACCACTAAAATTTTTAACCATTTTTTTACACCTCTTTTCCTTTTATTGGCAGTAGGTCGCCACCTTTTTTTTATTATACTGCCATTGTTTTATATGCTACATCTTGAACAACCAAAGAAACATTATCTTTATTTTTATAAGATTGTGCTTTCAAAAACACTGCAATATCATCTAATTTTGTCTTTAAAGCATTTGGTATAAATACAATACATTTATCATTAGTTCCATCAAATATAACTGTATAAGTCCATCCTACACTATCTCCCATTTCATCACTTGGGACTATTAAATCTTCAAAATATTGTCTACCTGCTGGTCCTGCATAACTACTTACAACACCATCTACCAAAGGTTGAAGTCCTGTAATTAATGTTTCTGTATCAGTTGTTGTTCCTAATTCTAAAACAATACCATTTGGTTTTGCCATATAACCTGCCCCATACAATTTTACAGAAAGAAATCCTTTATCCCCTCTTTTAAAGTTTAGTACCGTTCCTTTATTCGCTTTCCAACCCATTTTACTCTCCTCTTATTCCTTTTTTGTGCGGAAGGTCGCCACCCTATATTATAAATATACGTACATTATAAATATTTTAAATTATCTTTTTAAAAGTTGCTATTTCTATTTTTGCAAAATCTTGAAGATATAACATAACAAAATTTTCTAATTCAGTTTTAGTATAATTTTCATCAAGATATGGAATAGACACATTAAGTATATCTTTTTTAGTTGTTTTATACATAATTTTTAAACTAGGTATTTGTCCTGATACAAAATCAGGCTTTTTTTGATTCCAAGCCTTTGGTTTTATTTCGCATATCTTAGCATAATTATCTGTTAAACTAGCATAAGCATTAGCAAACGCTTTAAATTTATTATCTAAAGCACTAGACCCAAGAACCAAACCATCTACATCTAAATCAATATTAACCGATTTAGGCTTTGAACTATCTTTAGTATATATACTACATACACATATCATTGTAATAACAACCTTTTTAAAAAACCTAATCCAATTTTTTGTTTATGAACATCATTAAAAACCTTTTTTACATCCAATCTTTTTATATTAGTATTTGTTATTTCCTTAGGAGAAATAGTTAATTTTAAAATTCCATTATTGTCTTTTATACCCAATAATATTAAATTTCCATTTTCTCCATCTATTTCTATTTTTTTTATATCATTCTTTACAAACATTCCCAATACCTTTAACAAATCCTTTATTTCAAATAAACTAGCCATTATAACCTCCTAAGGTGTAGCCGCTGCTTTTTTTTCTTCAAAATATCCCATTCCATTTAACAAAGATTGTATTTTATTCATTAACAATAAATTAGAATCAGGAGCAAGGCTTTTTAATGTTCCATCATTAGCATTTTTTAATTCTCCTGTAGATGAACTAAAAGCTTTTGCCTCTGTAGATGCCGATTGTCGCAACATAGTTTGCCTTTTAGCTTGGTCATCTAATTGTTTAACACCTTTCCTATATTCATCATTTGCTTCTTTAATACATTCTTTATCCCCACCTTTAGTTCTAAATTTTCTTGCAACAATTCTTTCTTTTTCAGCCATATATTTAGATTGTAAACTCGCACGTTTGCTTTCAAGAGCGTCTTCAATCTTACTTTGTGAACGCATAGCGTGACCCATTATTTTTGCTTGAGTTGCACTCGCTACTCCCATTTTCGTGCTATTCATAAATTGCTGATAATATTTATTTCCTTGAACTGCAGGAAAAACAGTATCCATTACTGTATCAAATCCATCCAAAACCATATCACTTGCAGTATCAAAAGCAGCTTCAATTAAAATATTCATTGCACTACTACCCGCCATAACAAACCCCGCAACAATAACTGGTGCCATTATTTCACCTCCTTTTATTATTGACAATATTTAACATATAGATTATAATTAAAATAAAAAAGGAGGTAAAATAATGGAAATACCTGATTTTATACTTTATATTTTATACATTATATTTTACATTCTTGTTTTTTCCTTAATTATGAGTCCAATATTTTTAATAAACCATTTTTATGAAAAAAAATTTAAAAAAAAATGTCCACATTGTCAAACCGTAATCTCCAAAAAAGCTACTAAATGCCCACATTGTCAAGAATTTTTAAAAGAGTAATTACAATATTACTCTTTTTTTTATGTATTATAATTATTTAAATCTTCATCTGTTACCTCTTCGACACCTTCAACATTAAAAAACTTTTCTGAAATATTACTATGTATTTTATAATCATTTTGTTCTGCTTTAGGAACTGGAACAGTAATATCAAGGTTTTTAATTTGCTCTTTAAATTCTTTCCTAATTGCAACATCATCATCTGAAATATCAATATTAGGTTTATTAGTAGAAACCTCATTGCTTATAACACTTTTTTGGTATTGTTCTATCTCTTTTTTAATTACTATCTCATTATTTTTATATAATCCTTTTTTAATTTTAACTATATCCTCATTTGTATTTTCATAATCTGCTAAAACTTCATCTGAATGTAAATCATTAAACCCTTCTATTTCTCTATCTGTTTTATTTTTCCCATCCAAAGTAGTTTTAATATAATAACCTTCTTCACCAAATAAAATCGCTTGTTTTTCAACTTCTCTTTCCACTCGTACATTTTCAATTAAATTTCTATCATTTAAAACCTGTTTCAAATCATCAATACCCTCTAATTTTATAGTATTGTCAACAACAACATTCATATCCTCAAACCCCTTTTTATTCTCTAAAATATCAATTTTATTTTCTGCAATTTTTCCAAGAATACTAACATTACCAGTAATAATCAAATTATTTAAATCATCATTACTAACGCCATTATTAATAGTACTTATTATATCTTCCATTTTAGCATTTACATTAGTTAAATCTACAATTTCAGTTGTTACATCTACAATTGGACTAACATTTATATTATCTAAATCATTTTGAATATCTTCTAATTTTATATTTACATTAGTTAAATCTACAGACTGAGTTGTCACATTTAATTCTGGACTTACATTTATACCACTTATCATTAATTGCAATTCTTCATTACTTACACCACTATTAATTGCATTCATTATATCTTCCATTTTACTATTAACACCACTTAAATCCACACTTTGAGAAGTAACATTTACTTCCGGACTTACATTTATTCCAATTATATCCGTTTTTATTGCATCTAATTTATTATTAACACCACTTAAATCCACCTCTTGAGTTGTTATATTTACAGCAGGAGGAGAAGTTGACTCAATAGCATCTATTTTTGCAATTATATTATTATAATGTTCTAAATCCATTGGATCAACACCGCCTTCATTAAAATAAGAACTAAAACCAATTCTTCCAACCAAACTATCATCTCCTGAATAAATATCAGCAAATCCAACATTATAATCATCACTAAAAGGAATCTCAAATTTCAACTTAAAATCAGAAGTATCAAAATTTTCTTCTTCCATCATACTTAACCAATCTAAGGAAATTAATTTTCTATCAATAAATACAGTTCCACCATTACTTATTATAATATTATTTTGAGAATTATAATAAATTGTTTCTTCTTCTACAATATCAAAAATCAATCTAAATTTAGGAACATCTGAAACATCAGGAATCAATACAACACTACAAGATAAAAGTTGAAAATTATAAGTTCCTGAAATAGCACCAATAGGATTAAAAATTAAATTACCACCACTATTTTCAAACTTTTTAAAATCGTCAAACCAAAAACAACCATTTTTTTCAACAACCAATCTTTCAGTTAAAAAATCAATTCCAAAATCTAAAACAGAATCTACCAAAGTAGGAACAACACTTTTTTCAATTCCACCATCTGCAACAAAATTACCAATATATAAAGGAAAAACAACCATTAAATTATCGCTTATTCCATCATACCAAACATTGTTATTTATATCCATTCCTTGAGAAACAGGAATATTTAAAACAGCATTATTTTTAAAATCATCAAAATAATCATTTTTATTATTAAAAAACCCAAAATTATCATTTATCAAAGAATCATTAACAAAAGGTTCAGGATAATATAAAAAAAATTGTCCTTCCTTATATACAGTATTCATAATCCTTATCTCCTTATCTTAATTTATTTTTAAAATATAAAGGTTTTTGATTTCCTTTAAAATAAGGAATAGGAACAAGTAAACCCTTATCTATCATATTTTTAAAACCATTTTTTTCAATAATTTTTTCAATATCAAAATACTTAAAATCACTTAAATACATTCCCGAAAATGTTTGATCATAATCATAAACAACATTACTAAACATATTAATAAAACGTTTATTACCGCTTCTAAATCGTCGTGTGGGAAAGCTATCATCTGCTTCTTTTTCATAATAAAAAGTAATTTCAAAAATATACCAACTAAATAAATAAAAATTATTCTTCATTCCATCATCTTTATAATCAGAAAGATAACTTGACACCCAATTATATTCATTATCATTTGAAAATTTATTATCCATCATATCATAAGCTAAATAAGAAGTAGTATCTAAATCTTTTATAAAATGAAAATCAAATTTTGCAATATCCTTATTATAAATAAATTCAAAATTATTATTTAAACCACACAAAGAACCCATTGATTCAGTATTAGTACTAGAAAAAACTGCATCATATTTACTAGATTTCCAAACTTCTGTAAAATATCTATAATAATTCAAAACAGAACTTGAATAACGATAAGAATACATAATATCATTCTCGCAAAAGTCTACAATTTTTTTTTCTTT
>Ga0307991_1000359_pt1 | contig 33517 bp, 21 predicted proteins | sample EllFjometagen131_FD_203146 | JGI IMG/M metagenome (GOLD analysis project Ga0307991, IMG submission 203146) | Marine microbial communities from Ellis Fjord, Antarctic Ocean - #131 | ecosystem: Environmental > Aquatic > Marine > Unclassified | place: Southern Ocean | collected 2014-10-08 | reverse complement strand
AAAAGTATAAAGGTGAAATAATTGAAGTTGATACTAAAGAGATTAAACTTCATAGCAAAACAAGTCTTATCGATCTTATTGAGGAGCTTGAAGAAACAGTTAATATCGCAGAAGCAGATATTATTGTATCTGGTGGCCGTGGAGTAGGCAGCGCTGAAAATTTTAAAATCATTGAAGAATTTGCTAAGGCAATCGGTGCAGCGGTGGGAGCATCACGTGCAGCTGTTGACAGCGAATATAAGCCTTACTCTCATCAGGTAGGGCAAACCGGAAAAACAGTATGTCCTAAGATTTATTTTGCAATAGGCATATCAGGTCAGATCCAGCATTTAGTAGGCATGCAATCAGCTGACATAATTGTGGCTATAAACAAGGATGCGGATGCGCCTATTTTTAAATTAGCTACCTATGGTATTGTTGGAGACCTTTTTAAAATCGTTCCTCTGCTCACTAAAAAATTCATGAAATAATAATTTCTAATTTTACCTTCTTGTTTTAAATTCCTACATTAAAATTATCACAACGCTTTTGCATTCCTACTTAATCTATGTAATCTTTTGTTCAATCTTTGCAATCAGGGTCGGATGAATTTTTCAGCAGGCCCTAAATTAAAGTTTGCTATCTATTATTTAACTATTTATAATAAAAGAGGATAATTTTTAATCAAATTGAATGGATCTCTAGGACTAAATTATTTACAGGTTATGAAAATAAATGGTCATTCTTAATAATGGTGAGAAAAAGCAATAACTTATTGCTGAGAAAGATGATTAGAAAATTTTACGCTTAGCATGATTTTTCCCGCCATAAAGTATGGCGGGATTAACAAATCTAAATTGATTTTTTGGCGCTGTGGAACTCCCCATTGACATTTTTAATGTCAATGACTCAGACAGTCCTCGCGCTTAAAAGGGTACCCAATAAATCAATCTATATTTGTCTAAAATCCTGAATTTGCTTAAAAATTATTCAATCATTTTCGACTAAAAGCCACCTTAAATAAGAAAGAATCAAATAAATTAAAAATGCCCCTGATTACATAGATCACCAAAAGATTACGGAGATTAAGTTTTTCACCAACCTAAATAAGAAAGAACCATAAAAAGCATGTTAAAAATCAAGATTCGTGATTTATTTCCTGTTCATGTCCTGCTTATGATTTTTTGCCTGGTATCTCTTTCTGTGTTGCTGAATACTGAATATATGATACTTAGTCCAAGAGAACAAGGATTGATGCGTTCGCTTATCTATTCTCTGGCCGGGATTTTATCTATCTATTTTATTTTAAAATTATTATGGCATTTCTATCTATCCAGAAAAGCGTTTTCCTCTGAACAATCTCGGAAAAATCCAAAAGATGATTTGACTTTTAATAATTTTATTGAACAAACGGCTCCTTCAGGATATAAGCAGGTTATATCTAATAAGTTTGGATTCAGTTTTTGCTACCCCAAGGATTGGCAGCTGGTGCGCTCAAGGGAAAAACTGCTGCATATGCAGATAAGAGAGCCAAAATTAGAAAAGGGTTCTAAGATTCTGCGTAATTTTAATGTTTCATATCAAAATATAGATGGCGTACCCAATACGGATCTTTTATTTGAAGCGATCATCGCGGGATTGATCAGGGCAATAGAAGCAAAATTAGAGTTCGAAGAGCCTTTTAAAACCAAAGAAACATTTGGTATTCGTTATAAATTGAAATATAATAGCCCTAAAAGGACTGATCTTTGCTGTTATCAGGTAGCGATTACTAATAATGATAAAAAGTCCCTTATCCTGCTCACGTTTACAGTAGGCACCCGGGATTTTCCAAATAGCAAAGAATTGTTTGATGATATTTCAAATTTAGTAAGGATTTTTAAAAAGAAGACATTCTGTAAAGAGTAAAGCAGCAGGATGTCTAGACAGAAGATTAATAGTTTAATCTTCGTAATCTATTGTTAATTATTGTAATCAGGTATAATCCAGCCTATAGTTTATGATTATACCAGGAGGTAGTTATGAAAAGTACAGTATTGTTTCTGGGGATTATTCTAATTCTTTCTAATAATGTTTTTGCGCTGGATTATGAAACTACGGCTAGTGACCAGCTAAGCCTGGCAATTACCATATACAATAGCGATCTTGGGCTAGTTAAGGATGTAAGGACGCTAGATCTCAAGCCAGGTACTCATGAATTAAAGTTTATGAATGTGGCAAGTCAGATCAACCCGGTAACTGTACATATAAAATCTCTGAGTAGTCCTAATAAACTCAGAGTAATAGAGCAGAACTATGAATATGATCTTTTGAATTCTCAAAAGCTATTGGATAAATATGTTGGCAAAAAAGTAAAGCTGCTGGACAAGAATTATTATACCGGAAAAGAGGAAATGTTTGATGCGGAGTTATTAAGCAATAACTCCGGACCAATATATAAAATTAATGGGGAGATCCATATAAATGCTCCGGGGAGAGTAATCTTGCCTGAGATACCCGAGAATCTTATTGCAAAGCCAACGCTTATCTGGATGCTTAAAAATGGCAGCAAAAGGAAGCAGGAGGTTGAGGCATCATATTTGACCAGAGGGATAAACTGGAAGGCGGATTATATTGTGGTTATTGGTAAAGATAATGATATCTGTGACCTGAGCGGCTGGACTACGATAAATAACAGAAGCGGAGCAGAATACAATAACGCGGACATAAAACTTGTCGCCGGAGATGTTAACCGCGTAAGACAGGATCGTATAGAAATAGGCCGCGCGCATAAAACAGCGGTTACAGGAGAAATGTACGGAGATAAACAGTTTAAGGAGGAGTCGTTTTTCGAATACCACCTGTATACCCTGCAGAGAAAATCAACAATAAAAAATAATCAGACCAAGCAGATAGAACTTTTAAATGTAATAGATATTCCCATCAAAGAAAGATTTTTTTATTATGGAGCGCAATATTATTTTCGCAATCAATATCCCGGACAAGTTCTCTCTAAAGAAAAAGTAGGTGTATATCTTGAGATCGAGAACAAAAAGAAAAATAACTTAGGAATGCCTCTTCCGGCCGGGATCATACGCGCGTATAAAAAAGATGTAAAGGGAAGCCTGCAGTTTATAGGAGAAGACAAGATCGATCATACGCCTAAAGATGAAAAAATAAAAATAAAAATGGGCGATGCCTTTGATGTTGTGGGAGAGCGTAAGCAGATGGACTACCGCATACTATCGCGTAATTCAATGCAGCGTTTTGACACAGAACAGAAGTGGCAGATAAATTTGCGTAATCATAAAGAAAAATCCGTGGTAGTAGAGGTTATCGAGCCCATACCCGGAGACTGGAAGATAATTAATTCAACGATTCCCTATGATAAGACAGATTCAAGTACCGTAAAATTTAATGTGAAATTAAAAAAAGACGAGAGCAAGACAATAGATTATACAGTTAAAATCCGTTATTGGTGAATATAAATACGTAGGGGCCGCGCTTGTCCCGGCCCGTAACAATATAAATTGTCCAAAATCGGTGAAATGATAAAGGACGTGAAGGTTCAGACCTCAAATTTTTGAGGTAAGGGGCGATGCCTGCCCCAGATGAAACGTCCCCCAGCCTTCATTTTCTTTTGGCGTCTAAAGGAAACGAAGCAAAGGCCCCGACTAAAAGCATGCGGGATAAATTCAATCATGTAACTTACCTCTAAAAATTCGTAAGTTACGGTTTCATTTTAAAACCGCCCCTGAGAAATTTCATCTTTTTTCTAATGATTTATGAACTACGACTACATTCCGCAAAAGGCGGGATTTGCCGCCGAAAAAACATCGTGTTTTACGGCGTTTCGACATTCATGTCTTCATCTGCGTTCATAAATCAAAGAAAAAGACGATCAAATTCCAAAAGGGGAGATTAAAAACTGAAAATACGGGAAAATAATATAGAATTGACAAAAGGCAAGGAATAGACATAATATAGATAATAAGACCTTACCTGTAAAATACATAATAATTAAGCATAAAATAAGTAATTTTAGGTATAATCAGGTTCAAATCATGGATATTTTTAAGTAATCGGATACTATGTATATTAATTGTTATGATTAGAAAATAAAATGAAAAGAATTATTAAAGCTTTATTACTTATCTTCTTTTGCATATTACCAATTATTCTCTTAATGTTTACTTCTGGATTAGCAAATTTTATGAGATGGAAATTGGGAAGCCCTCTTGTTCCTGGATACAACTGGATGAGATGGAGTCATGTATACCTAACATTCGGTTCTATTTTTTGTTTAGCTCTATATGTTCCCATAATAATGTCTATTACTAAGAAGAAGCTTAAAATACTTTTTATTCCTTTTGTGCTTACCCTATGTTTTATAATATTCAGCATAGTCTTTGCAAATATTTCTAAAACTCTATTTCATTCTCAAAATATTAAAAATTTACAAGACGAAGTAAATAAAAATCCTGATGATTCGCTAGCATTAGAAAGAATGGCACAATCTTATGAACATAGTGGAAATTATGATAAAGCTATTGAATTATATAACCAAGCTTTAAAAATAACTAAAAACCCCTCATATGTCATACATGATCGTGGATTAGCCTACATGAAAAAAGGTGACTTTGATCTATCTATAGCCGACTTCACTAAAGCAATGGAATCAAACCAAGAAGAAAAAGATTTCATTGCTCAATCTTATAATGACCGTGGGAATGCATATTATTATAAAGGTGAATATGATAAAAGCTGGCAAGATGTTCAGAAAGCGTTAGAAATGGGTTATAATGTACATTCGGGATTCTTAGCAGCATTGAAAAATAAAGGTTATTCAAAATAAATACACTCATAACAAAGCAATTCACCTAATCGCAACCCGCCGCCTAATAGCGTCGGCCTGCTCTGCCTGTCGCCTAAACCAAGATCTATATTCCACCTACGCAGTGGAATGGCGGTTGAGAAAGAAAATACTTGTCCGCCGATGCCCTGTGGAGGATAGCGCGACATTTCAAAAGGGGAGATAACAGCCAAAAATAGTATTAAATTGACAAAAGGCAGGGGATAGGCATAGTATAGATATAAGACATTACCTGTAAAATACATAATTATTAAGCATAAAACAAGTAATTTTAGGCATAATCAGGTTGAAATCATGGATATTTTCAAGTAATCGGATAGTATGTGTATTAATTGTCATATTTAGGAAATAATTAAAAATGGAGAAAGAAATAATAATATTTAAAACAGGAAAAGTTTATGAATTGGATTTAGCTTCCAATGCTCTAAAAGAAGCTAATATCCCGCATTATACACAACAAGAAAATTCAGCAGGGGCAAAATTTGCTATGCCAGCTAACCCAGTTGCTGGTCCTGGAATTTGGTATTCGATCATAGTTTCTGATGTCGCAGAAAATGAGGTGAAAAGAATAGTAAATGCCTTACCTATTGAAATTAAAACAAATCCTAGTGTGTGGAGCTTTTCTCCGAAAGATAGAATTAAGAATTTATGGAAGATTTTTGCGATTAGTATTATTGCGATTTATATACTTATTCTCTTAATAGATTTTTTAAGAAACAAAATATAACAACTCATTACAGCTAACCCTCTAAAGAGGGCGAGAACCTGAGATTCCTCAGGCTGGTGGGCGTACTAATTGGGGCTTAACCCCGTAGCTGATTTTAGATGTTAGACGTAAAAAAAATAAGGAAATATGAAAAAATATATTACTGCTTTACTCTTAGCTTTATTTAACTCGCCATGGGTCTTCTTTTGGTGGAAATCTTATGAAAATAAAAATACAGATCATGGCTATGCGCCTGCAATATTTATCATTTTGATTCTTGTAACAACAGGTATTGTATTCCTAGGTTCTCAGATTTTAACTTATTTAAAGCAAAAAAATTGGAAACTATTACTTTTAATTGGAATTATAAATTTATTTTGGGTTATCCGTTTTTTACAAACAGGAATAAATCATTGGAGTATGTATATTCTTATTATTTTCATTGCAATAACAACAGCTATTATTTGCTTAGGGAATTGGATATACCACAAGTTAATTAAGAAAACTAAGAATGTCTAACGAATTGCTTTAGGCAAACAAAATGGCTGGTGGGTGCGCGCAAATGGAGTTCAACCCAGTAGCTGAGCTTCGGTATTATATTCAAATAAAGGAAAAAATATCAAAAAAAAGAAAATTTGTTTAATATTCACCGGGATAATCTTGGCCCTTTCAATTTTGGAGATATTGCTTCAACTATTAAGTTGTATTAATTATCATGCCTCTATAACCAAACATGTTTTCGATATCCCAAAAGATAATGCTACGATTATATTTTGTCTAGGAGATTCTTTTACTTATGGAGTAGGCGCAGGGTTTAATCATAGCTATCCAGCGCAATTAGAGTCTATTTTAAATAGCCAACCGATTGATAGAAAATTTAGAGTATACAATCTTGGCATACCCGGATATGATTCCGATCAAGTATTACTTAAGTTGAAAGAATCTTTAGATAACCTAACCCCTGATTACGTTATTATTTTAGTTGGGACAAATGACTATCAAACACTTGATAAGAATTTATTTTTTTCTCGATCATTTTTTAATTTAAAAACCATGCCAACGCTCAAACATCTTAGAATTCACAAATTGTTCAAGATAATCCTGGCAAATTTAAAAGGCAGAGACAATACTATAAAAAGCAATATTGATCTGATAAAAGAAATCAATAAAGAAAATAATTTACGAAGCAATAAATTTAGCATTTTAAATGCTGATAAATCTATTGATGATAAAATAGATTTTCTTGTTGATTTATTGAAAAAAAATCCATTAAATGGAAAAATTTATGCTGAGCTTGACCCCCTTTTTATTCAACTAAACAATATAAAAAAAACAATTTCAATCTATAAAAGCTTAAGGTGGAGATTTCCTAATAACGAACATATACTTCAACGACTATCGCAAGCATATAAACACTTAGCCGGTTCTTTATTAATACAACATAAATATAAAAAAGCAGCTATATATTATCAAAACGCTGCCTCAATCGATAGTAAAAATAAAGCTAATTTCCTGGAAATGGTCCGCCATATATCTGTTTTTGAATTCAATTTTAAAAAACTAGACAAAATGATAAAAATATGTAAGGAGCAGAATATTAATGTTATATTATCAGGACAACCTGAATTTGCTTTAATGTCTGCTGAATATGCAGCAGAAAAAAACACTATTCCTTTAATTAAGCATGGGGCGGTATTCAAGAATTTGTTTAAAAATCATACCAGAAGCAAGTATTTTGTTGCAGACGGACACTGCACTAAAGATGGTTATAATGTAATAGCGCTGAATATTGCTAAGGAGATTTTAAGATTACAAAAATAATATTATTTCTAAAATTATCCGTTCTTTTAAATCAAAAAAGAAAGGATTCAACCTACGAGGTTGAATTTTAGTTATCGGTTAAATAATTACGATTATTCGTTAAATGGTTATTATTTTATTACCGTATGTTCAAAAACAGAAAAAACATATTTGGTGAATATAAATACGTAGGGGCCGCGCTTGTCCCGGCCCGTAACAATATAAAATTATAAAAAATAGGCCAAATAATTAATAATCAATGGAATAATATACCCATCCAATACAATAATATCGAATTGGATGAATATATAATCATGCCAAACCATATCCATGGTATTATAATTATTCATAAACGGACAGGGGCAATTCCTGTCCCTACGACATCTAATATTATCGGATTATTTAAATCAAAATGTACAATGGTATATTAAAATTTTCTAAAACAAAATAATAAAAATCTAAGAGACGTAGTTTACACCCCTCAAAAATTTACCTTGTGTAAATATTCGAGCTGGAGTCTTCGTAGAGGGATAAGTTTAAATCTAGGTTAGTTTTTTACAATACACATTACACAATTAACTTTACGCAGTAGTAGAACGGGATAGCGACCTTTATTTCATGTTTCAGGTAAAATAGGGTACAAGCCTCAAGTTAAAATCTTTTAAACTGTAATTTACAATTTGTAACTTGAAACTTGGGGCTTGTAGTTTTTGTCAGTTTATTAATTTTCTAATGACATTTCTCACAAAAACTATTAAAATATTAACAATGTATATAAGTTAAGTATCTGAAAGAGAAAATGAAAAATAAAAAAAACAACATTAACACTAAAATATTTCATGAAAGACAACAAACCTTGGGCGAGGAAATAGCTAACAGCATTACTCATGGTATTGGTGCAGCATTAAGTATCGCCGCACTTGTTATTCTTGTGGTTTTAGGCGCTAAATATGGCGATGCCTGGCGAATTGTGAGTTTTAGTGTCTATGGTTTTACTCTTTTTATTCTTTATTTAGTATCGACCTTATATCATAGTATTACAAACAAACGTGTGAAATATTTTTTTGAAATTTTGGATCATTCATCAATTTTTTTGCTTATCGCTGGAACATATACCCCGATAACTTTGGTTCCTATGCGTGGTCCTTGGGGATGGACAATGTTTGGAATTATTTGGGCTATGGCAATCGTAGGGATTATTATGAAAATTTTCCTGATTGGAAAATACAAAATTTTTTCACTTTTAGTTTACTTGTCAATGGGCTGGCTAATCATTATTGCTTTTAAACCTATGCTGCAAATGGTTCCTAAAGGGTTAATAATCTGGCTTTTTATCGGTGGATTATCTTATTCTTTAGGCATTATATTTTATGCATTTAAAAAGGTTCCTTATTTTCATTTTATCTGGCATCTTTTCGTACTTGGGGGAAGTATTTCTCATTTTTTTGGCATACTCTTATATTTGACTTAAACGAAAAATGTGTTATATGAAAATATAGAGGACGGTTCTATTTAAAAAGGTCTATAGCTTCCACCACAAAGCATAGCGGACAAGCATAGCTAAGGGCCAATAGTCACAAAGAAACAAAAGTATATATCTATTAGCTATCGACTATTAGCTATCGACTATTAGCTATTGGCTAATATGCTATACGCTATTGCTAAATACTATATGTAGTGCATATTAAGTTTTTTTACTAAATATCTTGCATCATATTGTGTGATTTGATATACTTCTCTTATGCAAGGGAATGCCCATGCCAAAGTTAATATAAGGATATAAAATGTATTTTAAAAAGTTAGAAGTCTACGGTTTTAAATCTTTTGTCGAAAAAACTACGCTTTTTTTTGAACCCGGAGTTACTGCAATTGTAGGGCCTAACGGCACAGGTAAAAGTAATATTTCTGATGCCATAAAATGGGTCTTGGGTGAACAAAGTGCAAAATCTATGCGTGGGGCAAAAATGGAAGATGTTATATTTAACGGCACTGAGTTGCGTCAACCGGTAAATATGGCCGAAGTATCCCTTACTCTTTCCAATAAAGAAAAATTCCTTCCGATTGATTATGATGAAGTTACTCTTACCAGAAGGCTTTATCGATCAGGAGAAAGTGAATATCTTCTTAATAAAACATTAGTTCGCCTGAAAGATATTAATGAATTATTAATGGGTACTGGAATTGGAACCGAATCATACTCTCTTTTAGAGCAGGGCCGCATTGATGCGATCTTAAGCTCTAAGCCTGAAGAACGCCGGGTGATTTTTGAAGAAGCTAGCGGAATTACTAAATACAAGAAGAAGAAAAATGAAGCGATGCGGAAATTAGACGCGACAGAAGAGAATCTTTTAAGAGTTAATGATATTATTGTCGAGGTAAACCGGCAGTTGAATTCTATCCAAAGACAAGTAAATAAAGCCCGTCGATATAAAGAACAGTATGATATGCTTAAAGAAATGGATACACAATATACATATCATGAATATAATATATTAAGTAATAAAAAGTCTGATTTTGAGAAAGAGGAGAAAGAGTATTCTAATCAGCAGAATACTTTAGAAAATGACCTTATTGGATTATCTCATGGGTTTAAGATGCTTAAAGAAACTCTTGGCAATGTGGAGCAAGAGTATAATAACCTTCATAGTAAATTTCTTAATGCAAGTACCCAAATAGAAAAAAACAGACATTCGATAACCTTAAATAAAGAACGAGTAGAGGAGTTTACGAAAAGGGCCGAAGAATTATGTGAAAACATCGAAATAAGCAGCAAGAAAATAGGCGATATGGACGAGCAGTTTAAACAATTAGAATTGCGTATTTCAGGTTTCCAGGAAGAAAAAAACATAAAAGAACATAAATTACTGCTCAAGCGAACATCAATTATCGATATAGAGAAACTCATCAAAGAAATCCAAAGCAGCATTGAATCAAGCCGTTTAAAAGCAGTGAATTTACTTGCTGAACATGCACAGCTTAAAAATGAACTTGTAAGGCTTTCAGCAAATATTCATAATGCTCATGCCCGCTTATCAAGACTGGCTCAGGAAAAAGAGAAAACAGTCCAAGAGCTTATTGGGGTTAATGATGAGCTCAAATGTAAAATCGATGAGGTCCAAGAGCTTAGGGAAAAAGTTACAGGAGAAGAAACCCAATCAAAAGTTTTAAACTATAACCGCCAGGGACTTGAATCTGAAATAGAAAATTTTAAAACCAGCATACAGGAAAGTAAACAGTCTCTTGTGGCTAGTCAATCACAGCTTGAAATGTTGGAGAAACTAAGTAAGGACTATGAAGGCTTTTCTAATCCTGTAAAATCTTTCATGTTGAAGAAAAATGATTATCCGGAACTTTTTGTCGGAGTCTATGATGTGTTGGTCAACTTAATAGAAGTAAAGCCGGGATATGAACTGTGTGTTGAACTGGCATTGGGTGAATATCTTCAGGCAGTGATCGTCCAAAGTAAACAGCTTGCATTAAGATTGTCAGAATTTGTTGAAAAAGAGGGTATGGGAAGGGTAAGATTTATCAGCCTGGACTCTATCCCGGATTCTAGCAGTAATCCAGGAACAATAGAAAGCACGCGTAATATAGTAGAAGTTATAAGTACAGATGAAAAATACGGGAAAGTAATAGCCTGCCTCTTGAAAAACACCTTTATAATTGAAACTCCATTGGTAGAAAATAAATCTCTTTCTTTGCAAAGAAACAGCACAGTATTTTCTTACTACAGTGAAACTGCCCATGATGTTTCCATTGTAGGTGATTTTAATAATTGGCAGATAATCGAGCAATCAAAACTAGAATCTAATGGCCAGGGAATGTGGCAGAGACTTTTTCTGCTTGAGCAGGGAAGTTACAAATATAAGTTCGTTGTCGACGGACAATGGATAAAAGACCCGGACAATGAGAACGTAGAATGCGATGCGGATGGCATTGAAAATTCTTTAGTAACAGTCACGGCTCCTGAAGATCTTAAAAGCATTATCCCTGTCTTTCCGCAGATTACCGGCAGAGATGAGATGTTGGTAACGCTTGACGGAAGGCTGTATTCACAAATCGAAATGATAAGCAGGCCGGCCCAAGAGCAGGCTATGGGATTAATATCTCAGAAAGCCAGGATTAAACATCTGATTGAGCAGTGTGCTAGGCTTAAAAATGATATCGCTGTATTTTTTGAACAGGAGAAAATCAAGCAGCAGGAACTTGATGCAATTGAGGTAAATATAACAGAGCTTAATGATGTTTTAAGTGAAGAGAAGATTGCCCTGGCAAACAGAGATTCTGAAAAGAATAATATTGAGGTTATAAAGAAGAAGCTTGATGATGAATTATCAATTGTTGATTTAGAAATAGATGAAACAACTCTAGATGTCCAGGAGCTTGTTGATAAAGAAAAAGAAAAAAAACAAAGACTTGATATAATTGATGAGGAAACATTAAAGAACGAACAGGAAATGGCAGTTGGTCAAGAGTTTATGAGTGTAAAGACACAGGAAAGAGAAGAATTTCTGGTGGTTATGGCAGAAATGAAAACAGAGTTTTCGCATTTAAATGAGCAGGAAAAGGCATTGAATGATAGTTTTAGTCTGCTGAAAAAAAATATTGAAGAGCAGCGTTGCAATTTGCAGGAGTATTCTCTGCAAAAAGATAAAGCACTCAAAAGGATAGACCAGCTGCATCTAGAGATAGATACTCTTGAGCAAAGTACAACATCGCTTGAGACTCAGAGGATGCAAACAGAGGAATCTCTTAAGGAGACCAAAGAACAGCGCAGTGCGTTGCTGGCTGAGTTTGAAGAGATGCAGAACCAGATAAAGCTGAAAGAAAATAATGTCAATCATATTAAAAATAATATTCGGGATATTGATGTTAAAAAAGTAGAGTTAAATTTTAAAATAGAAACACTGCTTAATTCTATGCAGCAATATTATAAAATTGACTTAAAACAAATACAGATTGATCTGCCCCAGGAAGTTGACTGGTTAGCACAGAAAGAGCAGATTGACTCTTTTAGAGGTAAAATAGATCGCCTGGGTGCGGTAAATCTGGCGGCGGTCGAAGAAGAAGAAGAATTAAGAGAACGTTCAGATTTTCTGACTAGTCAAAAAGAGGACTTGGTCTCAGCAAAGCAGACTTTAATGCATGCAGTTGCGAAAATTAACAGAACGACAAAAAGCCTGTTTCTTGAGACATTTGAAAAATCAAAAGTCGCCTTTAGAGAATATTTCAAATTGCTCTTCGGGGGCGGTGACGCTCAATTATTCTTAACGGAAGAAAAAGATGTCTTGGAAAGCGGTATAGATATTGTCGTGCGACCTCCCGGGAAGAAACTGCAGAGTATAACGCTTCTTTCCGGAGGCGAAAAAACAATGACTGCTATTGCGTTGCTTTTTGGTGTTTTCAAGATAAAACCGACACCGTTTTGCATTCTTGATGAAATGGATGCTCCGCTTGATGAATCTAATATCGATAGATTTACGCGTGTTTTGCAGGAGTTTATTAAGAATTCCCAGTTTATAATAATCACCCATAATAAGAAGACAATATGTATGGCTGATGTTATGTATGGAGTGACTATGGAAGAGGCGGGTGTTTCAAAGCTGGTTTCTGTGAAATTCAGTGAATTCAAAGAAGAACAGGAACTCTCCGCTGAACCTGTAGCAGTCCATTAACTTTTCCCGGCTTGAGTAAAAATATATTCCTAAATAAGTTCTCTGCTAAACATACATACCCGGTTTCTACCTGTTTCTTTTGCGGCATATAAGGCTTTATCAGCGTAAAATATCAAATCCTGGGCCGTAGAGGCGTCTTGAGGGAAACTGGCAACACCAATGCTTATTGTAATTCTTTTTGCCGGAGATCCTTCTTTATAGTGGAACTGGTGTGCTGCTGTAGACTTTCTTATTCTCTCTGCTGATGAATAGGCTTTTTCTTTAAAGGTCTCAGGTAGAATTATGGCGAATTCCTCGCCGCCGTATCTTGTAACAATATCGACTTCTCGGCAGGAGTTCTTTAAAATGTCGGAAATTTCCTGTAGTAATTTATCACCGGCTACATGTCCCAATGTATCGTTAAAGTTCTTAAATAAATCTATGTCAAGCATAAGCATACTTAAATGTCTATTGAAACGGTTAGCTCTTTTTATGTCCTCCTCGAGCTGATGCTGAAAATATCCGTAGTTCCATAGCCCGGTCAGCCGGTCTGTGTTAGAAAGAATAAGCGTTTTTTCGAATTCCTGAGAATTTTCAATTGCAAGGCCTGCTTGGTTAGCAAACATATTAAGCTTCCAAATATCATCTGCAGTTATTTTTATTTTTGAATACAAATTGTCTACGATCATTACTCCTACTACACGGTTTTTTGCCACAAGTGGTACGGTAACAAAATATTCCATATTAAAAAGGGAGATCAAGGGGTCTTTTTTTTTAATTTGCGTTTTTGCTTTTTTGTTAATGATTTCAAATGACTTTTTGGCTATTACTGTTTGAGCCAGTATTCCGGAAGCTGGTTGTATGGGTAAGTTCATATTTTTAACTATGTTGTTAAGATGGGAATCAGTGTGGCGTCCGAATTCCTTATAAGCGCTTAAAAGGTCATCAAATGTTTTATGCGTTGTTTCAATGTAATCCCATATCTGATTAGCATCTTTTTCAGATGAAGGTCCAATACCCATGCGTCCTTCCAGGTTGTTGGTTTTTTCATTGACCAGATAGACCATGGCCCGATTAAATCCTAATCCTTCACGCGCTGTAACGCTTGTAAGGATTATGTAAAGGATTTCGTCAAGCCTTAGAGTAGAGCGCATGGCCATGCTTATTTCATAAAGCATTTGTAGCTCTGATAGATGTTTATTTGCGGCAATAGGAGCTTTCTTATCTGTCTTCATTGATATTATAGTATAGGTGTATTTGGTTATTTGTCAATGATAGCTATTTTATGTCTGAAGCAAAGCATTTTAAATATACCATAAATTTTTTGTAAAAGCAAAGTTTTGACATATAACATGTTTAGATAATTAGGGCTAAGTAAGAGATGGATGTTGCTTTAAAGGGCTGTGACTGCAATGTTTATTAGCTAAATTATAATGGATCATGTAAGAAAGTCTGTTGTTTTTATAAATGGTAAGCACAAAACATTGGAAGGTCTTTAAGGGTAACTTGTACTAGAAAAACTATTTTTACTTCCTCCATAAAGATTGGCGGACAGGCATTCTCGATAGCCATCCTTGGCTATCTGCGAGGGAGGGATTGTCTTTGCTCATCCCCACGTCTATAATGCGGCGGGGCAGGTATGTAAAAGCAATCTTTAAATCCGCAAAAACAGCCTTCCTAGCACAACTGCTTAAAAAAGCAACAGAGTTCTTGACACCATGGGATAATGTAATTCATTGACAAGTATTTGCGAATTAATATATAATAATATCTATACTTCTTCATATTTTAGGCTTAGGAAAAGGCCTTTTGTATGGATATTCCTACCTTTATTCCCTTTTTTGGGATAAATCTGAGAAATATATGTGGATCAGATTTATTTTGTGTATAAAGTTATTAAACAAGTGATTTAAAATGAATAAGTTGCAAGCAAAACAAGGGCCAAATGAGCGGTTGGTTTTTTGACGGCGCAATTACTTTTAACAAGAGCATGTGGAAGCGGGTATTTTAAGCATATGATTAAAGAACAAAAAGCAAACACAGGTATTTTCCCAAATGGGCCTTTAAAAATCCTTTATTTTGATGATAATCAGCAAGATTTGAGGATCATGCAAAAGTATCTGAGTGATCAGAAGGCAATTAATCTTGAATGTGTGAGTATTTTAGAGCAATTTAATACACAGTTGAGAAACAATAAATATAATTGCCTGATTATTGATTATAGTGTTCCGGGAATGAATATATTTTATACTGTTAATAAGCTTTTTGAATATGTCCCAAGGCGGCCGATTATAATTGTTTCGGGTTTATTAGATAAAAAATTAAGCACTTCTTTTCAGGATTTTCCATTTCTTAGATTTATCTCCAAAGATACTCTAAACAGAGAACTGTTGGAAAAAGTAATAATTGAATTAGTGCACGCTGCTCAAATTAAAAAGGAAAGTACCCCTCAATCTGGAGGGGTGCTCGGAGATGAAAATAAAATTCTAAAGCAGCAGTTTTACGAAAATGTTATTGAGACAATGGACGAGGGGCTGATAACTATTGATTCTAAAGGAGCAATAGTTTTTGCCAATAATACTGTTTTGCGGTTGCTTAATTATCGAAACCAGGACTTGTTAGGGCAAAATGTGTGTATGCTTGTTCCCGAAAGTCAAATAAATTATTTTTCCATGCGTCTAGATGACATTTTCGGACTTAAGAAAAAAATTACATTTGATCTTGAATGTCTATGTAAGGACAAAAGTATTGTGCCGGTTTTGGTCCATTGCGTTCAAATGCATAATGAAAACAATGAAGTGATCGGTGCTTTTTTTACAATGACTGATCTAAGTGAAATAAAACATAAAGAAATCCAATTAATGGAAACAAATATTATGCTTAAAAAACTGGCGAGTGTTGATGGACTCACCGGTCTTTTAAACCATCGTTCTTTACTTGAATGTTTGGAGCTTGAGTTTCTGAGAGCTAAAAGTGAAAATAAGACGCTGGTTATTATAATCGTTGATATCGATTATTTTAAAATAATTAATAATAATCTTGGGCATAATTTTGGAGATTTCGTATTAAGACAAATAAGTAAAATCATACAAGGTAAGATTAAACCTAAGGATGTGCTTGGAAGGAATGAAGCCGATGAGTTTACAATTGCGCTTGTTAATAGTAGCTACGAAAATGGAATGTTTTTGGCAAATAATTTAAGACAGGAAATAGGGGAGCATTTATTCAAGGAAGAAGCTCTTTCAGGTAGAGCAACAATAAGTGTAGGGATAGCAAGTTTAAAAGAAGACGAAGCCAAATCTGCGCAGGAATTGTTAAATTTTTGCGATAAGGCGGTTTGCCAAGCGAAAGCTAAAGGGCGAAATACTGTTGTTGCTTATCGGGAATTTTCAAAAAAAAGTACAGATACTATTTTAGCAAAACAGCGGGATCAGGTGAGTGTGATTGAAGAGCAGATGGTAACTCTGGCGGATTCCAGCAAAAAATTGTATATGGAATCCGCAAAGGCCCTGATCGCGGCTTTAGAGGCAAAGGATCCTTATACTAAGACGCATTCGGTTAATGTGGCTACTTTTTCTTCTCAGATTGCCGTAGAACTTGGATTATCATCTGAGCAAGTTGAGTTAATTTCAGATGCTGCGCAGCTTCATGATATCGGAAAAATTGGTATTCCGGAAAGTATTCTTCTTAAGGAGGACAAACTTACAGCGGAAGAATATGAAGTTGTAAAAAGACATCCTCTGATAAGTATCCAAATTCTCAAAAGAATTAAATACATGGAATCTGAATTGCCTATTATACAGTGTCATCATGAACGTCCGGATGGCAAGGGATATCCGGCAGGTTTATTGCTTGATGATATCCCTCTTGGGGCGCAGATTATTTCTGTTGCGGATTCTTATGATGCTATGATATCTTTGCGGCCCTATCGTAATGCATTGGGCCAAGATGATGCAGTTATGGAATTAATTGAAAATTCCGGAACGCAGTTTAATCCGGAGATTGTCCTGGCTTTTTTAAAAGTGTTTTTAAGAGATGCCGCTGAGGGTAAAAAGGAAAATTTTAAAAAGCAAATCAAGTTTTTAAAAGAAAAATTCAGTATTTAGTAATTTGTGTTTATTGCTTAGATATATGCAAGGAAATAAAAATTATAATACTTGGGGGTGGGTTAAATATGAAAATAGCAGATCAGGCTGGGAAACTTGTGATAACCGATTTTAATGAAGAAGAGGCTTATAAAATAGCGTGTAATATTGAAAGAGAAGGTATTAGATTTTATAAAAAATTAATGGATAAGCAAACTAATGCTAAAATCATATAAATGCTTGAGTTTATGGTTAAGGATGAAGTCAATTATCTTAAATTTTTTGAATCTGTGTGCAGTGAATTACAGGAGACTCTTGATGAGGCCATAGAGGACAATGAGTTTTTAGGAAGCATGAATTTCGGGATTTTCCAGCCATATAAAAGCATTGAAAACCTGGATCAGGCGATTACAGACAGTCTTAGGGCTTTGAAACTGGGAGTTGCAATCGAGGATAAGTCGATAGCTTTTTATTCACAGTGCAAAGAGAAAATAAGCAGCGGATCAACAAAAAAAGAATTTGATAAAATCATTGCCCAAGAAAAAAAGCATAAGACCATGTTTGAGGAAAAGATAAAAGACTTTAAATAGAGGATTTTTAACTAACTTAATAAAATAGAGAGACTGGGATAGTGGCAAAATATCAATGTGAAGCTTGCGGTTATATATATGATTCAGAAAATAATAGCAATATTACTTTAGAAGAGCTTCCGGATTCATGGACTTGTACTTTATGCGGTGCGGATAAAAGTAATTTTTGTTGATAAAGTTAACTTATAGGCAGGATGAACTTATATGAGGTTAAGGCAGGCTCTGATAATCATTGATGTTCAAAATGATTTTTGTCCCAGTGGCGCACTGGCAGTGCCCGAAGGGGATAGGATAGTACCTGTTTTAAATAAATATATAAACTTGTGCCAAAATAAGAAAGTACCTGTTTTTGCAACTAGAGACTGGCATCCAAAGAAGACCAGGCATTTTAAAAAGTTTGGCGGTTCATGGCCACGTCATTGCGTGCGATTGACTAAAGGGGCTCAATTCCATCCTAAGCTAAATCTCCCGAAAAATACAGTAATTGTTTCAAAAGGCATGGACCCGGAGATTGATGGGTACTCTGCATTTGACTCTGTAAATGACCAGGGCGTTAGCCTGCTTGACTTACTTAAGATATTACGGATACAGAGATTGCTTATCGGAGGTTTGGCTACTGATTATTGTGTTAAATTTTCTGTTTTAGACGCATTAAAAAAAGGTTTTCGTGTTGGACTGCTTATAGATGCGGTTAAAGGCGTAAATATAAAACCAAATGATTCAAATAAAGCTATTTTGCTTGCTTTAAAAAAAAGGGCAAAAAAGATAACTGTCAATCGTTTGCTAAGATAAAGCACAAGGTTTAGTTTATGCGGTAATGGAGGAAGTTTTGTGGGATTTAAACCAAATATAGTTTTTATTTTATTTGTTTTGCTGTTTCTAGGCCTTGTTCTTATCAGTCCTGGAATTCTGTTTTCTGAAGAAGTAAGCGGGCTGGAGCCATTGATAAAGGATTATGAAAAAAGAATCACTCATGATCCATATAATGAACAGATAAGGCAAGAGCTTAGTGTATTGTATCATAACCGGGCCAAAGAATTAGCGGATGAGGGCTTGTGGGAGGAGGCGATAGACAGCGAAGAGCGGTCTTTTGACCTTGCCCCAGATGAGGAGGTAATAAAGAAAACTCTGGCAGTTTATTATAATAGTTATGGTCTTGAGCTTAAGGGTGCTGGCAATTTTCGCAACGCAGTGCAGTGTCTTAAATTAGCGGTTGAGTATTTCCCTGATGAGCCTATATTGAAAAAAAATTTAGCTGCGATATATCTTGTTTGGGCGGATAATTTTATCCGTAAAAGTGAATATGATAATGCCGAGAGGATGCTTGTCAATGCCGAGCGTTTTGATGGCGAGAACCCATATTTATATGTTATTAAGGGAGAGATTGCTTATTCCAGAGATAATTATTACAAAGCAAAAGAAAACTGGAAAAAGGCTTTAGATCTCAACCCCAGCTTATATAATGTGCGCATTAAACTTGAAAAAATGGAGAATGATCATGAAACAGAAAGAAATTTCAGCATCAAAGAAATTGAAAATTTTAAACTTAAATTTGAAGGTATAGATAAACAGGATTTGGCTGATGAGGCAGCGGAAATCTTGCGCAATGCTTACCGGGAAGTAGGGCAGGATTATGATCTTTATCCTAGAACTACGGTATCTGTGGTTATTTATCCGAAAAATAGATTGAATAAATTAGATTATTTCCCAGATTGGGCTGCCGGGACATATGATGGAAAAATTCGGTTTGGTGAAAACCTGATTGAAAATAAGATTTATACAAAGGCAGTTCTCTACCATGAATATGCGCATGTGCTTATACGCATATTAGGTGGAGAGCGGGTACCTCTTTGGCTTAATGAGGGATTGGCTGAGTATGCGGCAAAAAAATTCAAAACGCCACAAATGCGTAAAGAAAGAAGAAAGCTTTTAAAAAAGGCTTTTAAAAATAAAACTTTATTCACTCTGGATCGGATGGGTACTATGGATTTAAGTAAATTGTCTTCTCTTTCCCCTAATCGTATTGAGCTGGTATATGCTCAATCAGAATCGTTTATAGATTATATTATTAACAGGTCATCTATGCATGACATGAAGACTCTCTTAGAAAATTTAAAAAAAGGTGATAGCATTTACAAAGCAGTTAAAGATGCTCTTTATGTTGATTTGGATGTATTAGAACGTGATTGGCAGAGTGAGTTTGGAGATTAGGGGCTGTTGAAAAATGCACATCTACTGCGTTACTTGCGAACTTACTTGTGAGGCGTACATTTATGTACGCCTCCGCGCTCGTTCACTAGAACGAAGGATGCGAGACGAATTGAAAAGTTAAGCGGTCGCGCAGCCCGTTTCGGTTGTGTTTAACGGTTTCGTAAAAAACAAACAATAAGGACGCAACCGATACCGAAAGACGATACGGGCATCGCTACCGTTTACCGCCACCTTAAACTAAATAAACACTCAACTCCAAGCTACAATTATAAGACTAAAAAGTAGTAACTATTTTTAATAGTTAGTAACAGCAAGTAACAGAAAGAACTGTCTACTTAATTATGAAACCTATTGGATTGTATATACATATTCCCTTTTGCGTTAAAAAATGCGCGTATTGCGATTTTAATTCCCTTGTTCCTGAGGGTAAAAAGCAGATAAAGGCTTATTTGAAGGCGCTTTTAGAGGATATTAGGATTTCAGCTTTGAACTGCTCAAGGCATATTGTTAAATCAATCTATCTTGGCGGCGGAACACCCTCTTTGATAGAAGCAGAGGATATCGGACATATATTAGCTGAGGTCAGATCTAATTTTGATCTCAGCGGGCTCAGGGAAGTGACAATAGAGGCAAATCCTGAGAGTATCTCTTGGGAAAAACTTTCTCTATATAAAAAAAACGGAATAAATAGAATAAGTATGGGGGTGCAGTCATTTGATGATAAAAGTTTGATGTTCTTAGGACGCGCCCATACCGCGGATGATGCTTTAAATGCTATAAAACTGGTAAAGAAAGTCGGTATTGAGAAGGTAAGCATTGATCTTATTTATGGCCTGTCCGGACAAACCTTAAATGACTGGGAAAATGATTTGGATAGATTTTTGAATACCGGGATTGCCCATGTTTCATTTTATGATCTTAAAATTGAAAAGGGAACGCCTCTTTACCGTATAAGGAATAATCTTGAGGTAGCCGGCAATGATTTGCAGGCAAGAATGTATCGGCTTGGCTGTGAAAAACTGACTAAAGCGGGATTTTTTCATTATGAAATATCAAGTTTTGCCTTAAGAGATCAAGAATCAATACATAATTCTATATATTGGAGAAACAAGGAATATATTGGCTTAGGAGCCGGGGCATATTCGTACCTTAATGGGTTGCGGTTTGCTAAAGTAAAAAGCATATATAAATATATACAGCAGGCAAAAGCCGGTAAGTTCAGAAGATATAATCAGGAGAGATTAGGGCATAGAGAAAGGCTTATTGAAACAATAATCCTTAATTTAAGGCTTTTGAGAGGTTTTTCACTTGAGACTGTGGAAAAAAACATCGGTATTAGGGCAGATTCAGATTTATTGGGTCAGCTAAAAGAACTGGAACAAGAGAAATTAATTGTAAGCTCAAGTAAAAAATGTAGGTTAAGTAAAAAAGGAATACTTTATTATGATATCATTGCCTCTAAGCTATTATAACCCAACTCCCACCCCGGGGGTGGTCTTAAGGTTCCTCAACGAAAACCAATCCGATGAAAGAATACAACCATATTACAACCCCGGGGGTTGTATATGGTTCCTGTGCAAAAAATCACGCGTGCATATTTGGTAAAATAATACAAGAACCTGTAGGGGCTGGGCTTGCCCCAGTCCGAGACGATGCCCGATTCAGAAATAATAATATGAAAATACTAATTGATATCAGGGTGCGCGTTTGAAGCAGGGGGCTGTGCCTGCCCCCGATAAAGCGTCCCCCAGCCCATATTTCTTTTTGGTGGCAAAAAGAAGTATGGAAAAGAAAAACCACCCCTAAGAAATTTTTGCATATTTCTAATGATTTAGGTCCAGGGGTTCATCACGCCAAGGTGTGATGAATTGCCGAAAAGGCAGTCCTGCCTTACGGCACTGCAACATCGTGTTTTCGCCCCTACATCTAAATCAAAGAAAGATAAGCTAAAAATTTCAAAAGGGGAAACAACCCAGAGTCCATCCCCGGGGGGGGGTAACTAAGCGATAGTTAGAGCTTTTTCATTGACTTTTATTCCCATAATGCTAATCTTTAAAGAGAAGTAAGAGATAAAAGGAATAGGTGTATATTAATTGTTATAGGAGAAAATGTAAGATGAATGAAGCAGAAAAAATTAAACAAGCAAGCCGTAGTGCTTGGGCAAAAATTATTAAATTACAAACTTATATAGAATATAACAATAGAGTTGTTCTGTCTTATGAATGTCAAGAAATCTTGGATTCCATTTTTGAAGGATTAAATAAAGGGTATCCAATAGAAACTGGAACAAAATTATATAGAGCTCAAACAGGGTACGAAAAAGTTGGATTGAGTTACAGCCCTCTTTCAACAGATCGTATGGATGCGCCTGATCCAGAAAAGGCCAAAGGTGGCAGAGTTTCTTTTTCAGGAATAATGTGTCTTTATTTAGCTACTGCTTGGCAAACAGCTTTAGCTGAGATGCGTCCTTGGAAGGGAGCCTACATTACTTTAGTTCCCTTTGTGACTGTTCGGGAATTAAATCTCTTGGATTTAACGAAGAATGCTATTGATAGTATAGTCGATATTAATGTTAGATCAATTTCCAAACTAATAAGTCTTAATTTCTCTGCGCCAATGGAAGACTATGAAGAACACGTTAAATATATATTCACTCAATATTTAACCTGCATAATTAAAAGTAAAGATTATGATGGGGTTGCTTATGATAGCTATTTGGATAGTCAAGGAAAGAATATTGCTTTATTTGATACTGCTTCTGCTCAACAATTAGTAAGAGAGAAAAAACTTTACAAGACAAAAAAAATAGAATATGTTGTAGAAGAAGATACCCCACAATTTTCAAACGATAGTATAGAGGAAATGATAGGAATATAAACTAATGATCAAAATAAGAGGGATAAAATGGCTCATAAATATATAAGATTCATTTTCATTGTAAGTATTTTTTTAATAAGTTTTCTAGTTAACGACTATATTTATGCTCAGAATATAGAAGAATCCTTAAAAAAAGCTTCGAATTATTGCGTGGGGGGGGGTAAGTATGATGAATCTATCGTCGAGTTCACGAGAATTATAAAAAATAACCCTGAATTAACTTTAGCTTTTTTCGGGAGGGGGTTGGCGTACTATTTTAAAAACAATACAGTAACGCTATTACTGATTATGATATAGCAATAAAACAACAACCTTTGAATGCTTTTACATATTGGTTTAGAGGAAATGTGTATTACAGCAAAGATGAGTTTGATCAAGCGATTAATGACTACAAGAAGGCGATAGAAATTGATTCAAATTTAGCCGGAGTGCATGAATCCCTATTATTGGCTTTAAGCAGCCGAGGACTTGGCTATCTGAAAAAGGGAGAATTTGATAAAGCTATCTTGGATTTTACAGAAGTTATAAAAATTAATCCTATTGATGGCTTAAGTAGCCGAGGACATGCTTATCGAGGAAAAGGTGATTTTGATAAAGCAATTGCTGATTACACAGAAGCCATAAAAATCAATCCTAACGATACCAATACACATTATAACCTTGGGTTAGCTTATCATCACGGTAAAGGGATGTTTGCTGAAGCCATTGCTGAGTATAAGAAAGTCACTGCTATTAATCCCAACTATGCCAATGTGCATAATAATCTTGGGGGCGCGTATGAAGATAAAGGGATGCTTGATGCAGGCATTACTGAATATAAGAAAGCTATTGCTCTCAACTTCAATGATGACGAGGTTCATTATTTTCTTGGGGGAGTTTATGACCGCAAAGGGATGTTTAACGAAGCCATTGCAGAATATTCAAAAGCAATAAGAATTAATTCTAGCAAGAGTATTTATTATAACTCCAGGGCAAGTGCTTATTTTGATCTGGGGAATTTTGATTTGACAATTTTTGATGGCACTGCAGCTATAAAGATTCATCCCGGGGATTCTCTGGCTTATTATCTTAGAGGGTTTACTTATCTTAATAAAAAAAACTATGAGAGAGCCTTGGAAGATATAAAAAAAGCCAAAGAATTAGGAATTAATGTGCCAATTCAAGATATTGAAGGTATTCGACGGAAAGTTGATTTAAATAAAGAAAGCCAAGGGTGTCAAGATCGAAAGGATCAAATTGAGTTCGAGCAAAGACAATCGGCGATAGTTGAAGAGTATTACTCAAAGATTACAGTTCGACGTCAGCAAAAAGAAATGATTAGATACCAAGCAAAACAGCAGGCTTATTATAATAATTTATATAATAAAAAGAAACGATACGAAATACGTTATAATTTTGATGGTTCTGGAGCTACTGTAGAAGAGCAATAATTTCGGGAATTAGAGGGTCGTCCATAAAAGTTTGAAAAACTATTTTTTGTTTGAGGTAGGGGCGATGCTTGTCCCCGATGAAACGACCCCCAGCCCACACTTCTTTTTGTTGGCAAAAAGAAGTGTGGAAAAGAAAAACCACCCAAAGGAAATATAAGCTAAGAATTCCAAAAGGGGAAACAACCATCTTACAATCCTTGGGGTTGTAAGATGGTTTACAAGGATTTTAGTCTCTTGATAAAAACTTCCTGCTTGAATTTTATTGTGCTTCATGGTATAAATAGAAGAATTATTATGCTTCCAATGCGGAGGTGGTGGAATGGCAGACACGCTAGCTTGAGGGGCTAGTGGGAGCAATCTCGTGAGGGTTCAAATCCCTCTCTCCGCACCATCCTACGCTCTGATAATGCAGAGCTACGGATGGCACAGGCCAAAAAACTCCCTTTTGGGAGTTTTTTTCATAGGGGGAAACGAAGTTTCCCCCTATTGGATGCACTCCCTTCCAAAGGGAATAATTTTTAGTCAAAGAAGAAGGGGAATATTATCCCCATCTTCTTTAAAAATCTGTACCTCTTAAAAAGGAGTGACTTTGTCACGCTGCACCAAAAAACTCCCTTTGGGGAGTTTTTCCCATAGGGGGAAACGAAGTTTCCCCCCTTTTGGGTTCACCCCCTTCCAAGGTGATTAAAAAGCTTAGTAGATCGAAAACTCTATCTGGTATTTTTCATAAAAAAAGGTCATTTTCCTTTTTCTGGAGTTATTTAGAAAAAATTTCCCCAAACCTTGTATTTTTCAAAAAGCTATGATATACTTACAATCCGTTCAGTAATTGTTAGAGCTTTTACATTAAATATTAAATAGTTTTTAAATGAGATTATTTTGGGGATGCGAAGTTAGACGTTCTTATTTTATAAGACGTTTAGAGAAGACCCCTACTTCCCCCGTTCTTCGCATCTCCCTTTTTTTTGCCCATTTCTGCATTATGCACGTAACTTATTTACTTTCAATAGTTTAAAGTAGAATAAATTTTATCATGCTGCCTTGCAAAAAGGTGTTTAGCATGATATACTTTTACATTGATTTAAATTGTTTTATTGTCTGTTATACGAAAAAAAGACAATGTGAGGATATGTTTAAGATACTTTGTAAATTAATAATTATACTGTTGTTTTGCAGCTGAGAATGCGGTTGCTAACTTCAATCCCAATATAGGAGAAGACGTCCTAACCTATTTAGAGCATTTAATTTAACTGATTTAGATAGTAGACATATTTCTGGTAATATTGATAAAAATTGAAAAATATGGTATAAATTGCAATCTCTTTTAATTCCTAATAATATTGGAGTCTTAATGATAAATATATCAGAGCTTAATGCTAAAAAGACTATTTGCTCAATTGCAATGATTTTATTATCTGTTTTTTTAACAGAAAGCATTGTTTTTGGTTCCAATGTGCAATTTCTGAATAATCCTCAAAGTATGACATGCTTGTCTCCTCAAGTAGCAATTAATATAAGTCCTTTTCAGACTGAATTTAAAACTATTGCTGCAGATTTTAGCAACCTAAAGTTTTCGCAAACTGATCCTCATGAACTATTTGAACTTTATGAAATTTCGCATTATTTAAGATCAAATTGTCGGTTATTTTCAAAAAGCATTAAAAAAAGCTATGAAACACAAAGAGATAAAACGCAAAAAAGTGCATATTATGAGGGATTATTTTTTTCATTAAGAAAAGAATGTATTAAACGGGAAAAATCCTTTGAAATTATTTTACATAATTTTGCTGAAAAAAAATTAGTCTCTTTAGCCGGTATGCGGTTACTAGACACTATTAGATTATATCATGTAAGAAAACCAATTGATCAAATTTTTCCCAGAATCTTACCAAATGGAATAGTGCTTTGGTCGCAGGAATTATTCGGGGATGAGAGTGTTGATTTTGAATTTAAATTATTTTGTTATGTCTATGCAGTTAATAGATTGTTTTTCCATACTAAATCTCAATCTATGGGCAGGACATTATTGTATTTTCAGGAATTAAAAGAAAAGCAGAAAAAAATAATTATTGACAATTTAGAAAAATTTCCACAAAAAGATAAAAAAGCAATAGAATTGTTGGGTTTAGTAAAAAAATATCAACGCTTAACGCTAACTCAGGTAATACAAAAAGATATTGTGGGTAAATTTATTAGAGATCCCCTTAATGATGTTTTAGAAATAGTTGGTTTAGCGCAAAGTAGTATTGGTAAAACTACTCCAGAAGAGATGAAGGAAGATATCCATGATTTTTTAAATACTGATGATAGTGATGTCCAATCCGAAGATGGGACGCGTATCCATTATATTTATGGCGGAAATAAGCAAAGTGCCTTAAGCTTGTTTTTTTTACACGGGATTACCCAGAATTCAACTACCTGGCGTACAATGCTTAGCTGGTTTGAGGATTGGGCCAAAATTATAACTATGGATGGCCGTGGTCACGGAAAGTCCGGAGCAAGCCAAGATAAAAGCGATCCGGATATTAAGAATGCAATACGAGATTTAAAAGCCGTAGCTCATAAACTGCATTTAGAAAATATTGTAACTATTGGGTATAGTAAAGGAGGAGTGGAAGTAAGTAACTTGCCGCAGATAACGCAGAGTATTGATGTGCAAAATTTTGTTGATGGATTGATCCTTATTTCTACAACCTTCGCTAATCCTTTTAGAAGTTTTTTAGGTCGATGGAATGAACAAGAAGCAGAAATTCTTTATAAGATAATCGTAAATTTATTAGAAAAATTAGGTTCTGAAAAAAAAGGAATTATAAGTAGGCAAATAAATGAAGTTTTACTTTTTAGCTATAGGTACACTTATTTTAGAAAAATAATTGATTCTATCGTATCGATGACGGTAATTAACCCTGATTTAAAAGTTGCAGTGATTGATTATATGGAGAATTTTGCGGAAACCTCTTTGCGCGAAATTGCTCTAAGATTAAAGGCATTTAAAATAGACAATTTGCATCGGTTAAGAGCTTTACAAGTTCCGGTGCATTGGATTATTGGAATAAACGATCAAATTGTTGCAACTAAAACACAAATATTCCAATCAAGGCTAATTCGTGATGTGTCTGTCGATCATGTTAAAAAGGCAAAGCATGCTCCGCTAATTAATGATCTAAAACATCGGATTTCAGGTATCTATGATTTTCTACTCGCCCGTGTTTATCCACGTATTTGCTTACGCTATATGTCTGAAATTTTAACTTATGAGAATATTGATAGAACAAAAGTTGCCGAAGATTTAGAAATTCTTTCTATGTTTGAAAATTTAGATCTTACGCAGAAATCCCTTGGCCTTGCGCCTATTATAAAAGATCAAAATGATTTAGATATAATTGTAAAAGAACTATTAAGAGCCAGAGGAGATGATGCAAAAAAATTAAAAGCCGTTTTTCATCAAAGAAAATCAGAGAAACTATTAATTGCTCAATTGCAAAAAACATTTAATATTTTTCATCAAAATCGTAATAATTTATCCTCAATTAACAAAGATAAATTACTCGATGAATTAGAAAAAAACACTCGGGGTTTGAGGGATTTGGTAATTGATAGTTGGAATGAAAAAACATGGGGAGATATTTTGCCTTTAATTAATAAGTATTTTGATCAGGCAGAATTAGTAAGTGTTTTTGCAGCTTTAAATGCTATGGCTGAAAATGAGGGGATTTCTGAGCAAGAGAGTTTGTCTCGTTTTGCTCAAGGTTGGTTGATGATTCAAAAAGCCAATGAAACAACAGGAGATTTATATATGGGAAGCAGTTTTTTAAAGAAAAATTATCAAGTAAATAGAATAAGTAATAGTTTAGTTCATCAGAGTATATAAAAACTACAATTGCAATATAATCCTGCCGGGTAACTCAATGAAATCAATAGATTTATATATAAAGACTATCTTTATTAGTTAGCGAAAATAGTTAGAATATGGTATAATTTTATTACAATAAAGAGTTTAAATACTGGGGGGGGATAGGGCTCTTTTTATTTCACTTTCAACTAAGCAGTTTTTAAAAGTTGCAAATTAGTTTAATTTTGGGTACGGAGATTAGAATCGTCTTATCCCCTAAGGCGGTTATTGGCCCCTACTTCCCCCTATCTCCGTACCTATAATTAAAGAAAGGCTGAAATGAAAGGTTTTTTTACAAAACACAATTTTTTATTTTCAAATATGTGGTTATGCTTATTTATAGTTGTTTTGTCAGTTATTTATGTCAGTCCAGTTTTTTCTCAAGGAAGCTCTTTTCTAAAGACCCGAGTAGAGACAGTAAAGAGCATAAATCTCAAAGATGAAGCGCGGGTAAAGCAGATACTGAGGAATCTGGATGTGCCGCAGGAGATCGGTTTTGTAAAAGATGTACATGTATCGGCAAATCCAAACGGAAAGCTGATCATCAATATCCAGGACCTGCACTGCAATTATAAAGCCCAAAAGAATATAGCCGCGATTATAGATTATTTCACAAAGACTTATGGAATAAAAGTAATAGATGTAGAAGGGGGATCAGGGAGGATAGATACAACATTTTATAAGGAGCTGCCTGATGAGAAGATAAAAGAACAGGTAGCAGATTATTTTTTAAGAGAGGCCAGGATAAACGGAACTGAGTATTTTGCAATAACAACAGACCGGGATATTGCGCTCTATGGAGCAGAAGACGATAAATACTATGATAAGAACCTGGATGCATTTTTAAGGGCTTTGCCAAGCAGAGAAGGGATTTTAGAAAATATAGCCGTACTTGAGAATGACCTTAATATCCTAAAGGGAAAGATATATAACCATAAGCTAAGAGAGCTTGATGACCATATTGTGGATTATGATAACGGAGCGCTTGGATTTGAGGAGTATATAGTCTATATAAATAATCTATATAAGCAGGAAGGCCTAAAGAAAGAGTTTAAGCTAGTAGAACAGCTGGTCGAGAGCATAAGTATAAAGAATACCATAAGCCTTGATCAGGCCGAGAAGCAGAGAAAAGAACTAATAGATTATCTTACAAAGAACCTTTCCAGATTTGATTTAGAGGAATTTTTAAGAGCAACTGTAGAGTTTAAGGCCAAGGAGCTGGAGAACCTGGCCTATCATAATGTGCTGCGGAGACTGTATAACAATATGGATAAGAGGGCCAAGACTCTGGATAGGGCCTGGCCTGATCTGGATAGATATATAGAATATCTTAATAAGCATGAGACATTGGACAAATTCGAATTGTTTAATGAGATAGATAAGCTGGTAGAGCTGCTCAAGAACGCTTTATATACAAGCTATACGCAAAAGAGCCTGGATCATAATTTAAGGATAATAAGATTATCCAGGAATCTGTTTGCCACAAAGCTGCTGACCAGAGATCTGGGAGTAATCAAGAAATACGAAGCAGACTTTAATTCAAAGCGGATGAAGACGTTTATCGCCAAGCAGGCAAGAAGATTAAAGCTTGAGCTGCCGCTGCCATCAGATGCGGATCTAAAGGAGATGGAGAATACACTTCCGGCATTAGAGGATTTTTATAATTATGCTTCACAGAGAAATAATATTCTTGCCGAAAATACAATAAAGAGCATGGAAGCAGAGGAAGAGAATGTAGCGCTGTTGATAACCGGAGGATTCCATACACAGGGAATCACTGATTATTTTGAAGAAAAACGTATCAGCTATGTGGTAGTCGTGCCTAAGGTAGAAGAGATAGATGTCGATGATACAAGATATATTAATGCTCTTCAAGGCAGAAAAACACCGTTTGAAAAGATGATTGAAAACGAAGAAGGGGAAATCAAGTAGAAAATTTTGTGTCTCTAATACGTAACATATTGTGAATATTATACTTGCAGCATTAAAAAAACATGAAAATTCTTAGCAAAATATAAGTGCATATGCTATACTTTATCGTCTTTTCAGGCCTTCATAAAGGTCTGAAAAAAATGTAACTAATAACGTAGCAATACGTTTAGAATTTTAAAATTTTTACCCTCATTAGAGAGTAATGAGCAAATGCGAAATGTTAGAGAAAATTCTCTAACAGGATTTACCTGTTGTAGTGATCTTTAAAAAAAAGAAAGATGACGAACAGGTAGAGTTATATTTATTTTCGCAAATATAGGGACCATTACTTTTGAATTAATAAAATACTCGAGTTGAGAAGGATTAGAGAAAAGAAGATGAATCATATTAAGAAAAAATTTATTTTTAATATTATATCCTTGGTGCTTATTCAGGCATTTCTGGTTATGGATATTGCCTGGGCCGGAGATGTTAGCAATTTATTTTGCTCGAAAAAAATAGATACTGCTCATTTAGCTCCGAAGTTAACTTTAGAAGGAATTGACATTCAGAATTTCTACAATTATTTTTCAAAAACTTCTCCTGAGCTAATTGAAACGATAGATAATCCTTTGCTGGCGTTAAAAAAAACATTTGAAGAGCCGATATCAAGACGAAACTTTTTTCGTGTGCCGGTAAATATTGCAGAAGTCTTAACAGGAGTTGCTTTATTAAAAGGAATTAGTGGTGCTGCGGAAAGGGAAGTTATTGATGTAAAATTGAAGGATTTAGCAATAAATTTCGAAAATAATATCAGTGACTCAGAAATAAATAAATATATTAATATTATTCGTAAACAAGGGTTAGGAGACTTTTACCAAATAAAAGCGACAAGAGAAGGTAAGGTTTTAATTATGGAAGGGTGGTATCCTCTAAATGCTGAGCAGGAGATTATTAATTTAAATAATTTATTAAATAAAGAAAAATTGGATAAGCAATTTCAAATCCAGTCCAGTGTCACAACTTGGAAAAATACAGTTACCTATAAAACAATGGAATTAATTTCTAAACAGGTTTCGACTGTTTCTCAGAAATTAGGTTTTGAAAAGATAAGTGAAGGCAAGCTGATTGAATTATATGAAGGTGTGACTTGGGTTGAAAGTAAGTTTAAGCATTGGCAACAAGATGTAATTGGTAGAGTTAAGCCGGTAAAGTCCTATACTAATGCAATCGGCGTAACCCAACTAATAGAATCCCAGGCAGTTAAACAAATTGCTAACTGGGTTCTTATGCACAAAGGTGGTTTACTTAAATATGCAGATACTTTAAGGGAACTGGAGCGAATTATTAATAAAGAATATTTGAATGATCCGGAATCAGTTTATAGTGAATTAAAAGACTTTATTAGTAATAAAAATTCTTTGATAAAAAGAAGGGAATTTGCCAATAAAATTCGTAGAAAAATTCTAGCAAATAATAAACTTATTGGAGTTAATCTTTATTATGCTTTGGCAGTCTGGGAATTTTTAACCCAAAAGAAGGAATTAGGTATAGAAATCAATGATTCTTTAAGTAGTGAAATATCAGACTCAATAAAGGAATTGATTGAATCTGGCCCGGGTGGATATAAACCCGAGAGTTATTCCTTGGCAAAACTTCAATTTAACCGTGAATATTTTAGAGCAAATCTGATTTATTATGTTGTGGGAGATGAACTTATTTTATCTATAATTCATAGATATAAAAACAATAAAGATCGATTTAATGCTTTAATGGCTCATTTTAGAAAGCAGATTAGAGAAAATAAAGTTTTTAACCAAAGATTAGGCTATATTTATTTAACAATTATGTGGGATTGGGCGCGTAGATTAGATCTAAGAAAAAATTCAAATGGTAAATTTGAGTTTATTGAAAAAGATCCCCAGAATCAGACATCAGAATCACGTAAATTTGATGAGATATTAGCTGCCGCGGCATCCTATAATTCCGGCCGTGGTACAGTAATTAATGCATTAGAAAATTTTGGGAATACCACCGATAACCAGGGCGTTTCTTTATGGATAAAAAATATGGTTGGCGCAAATCCAAATAATATCAGAGAGCCGATAAATTATTTAAGAATGTATTTAGAGGATAAATTCCAAAATACCGGATCGCTTTCCGGAAAAAATTATATTATTCATAAAAACTTAATTCAGGAACGCTATAAACGTTTATATATCAAAAAAAATTCTTTACGGGAATATTCGCAATTAACTCGACAAAACGGGATGCGAAGGTATAAAGAATATACAAGAAAAGATTCTTTTGATTATAATCTAGCGGCATCCTTAGCCCGGATACTCGGCAGTGGTTATGTGGATAGCTATTTACTGAGTTATGGGATCAGAACTAACCGGTGGGAAACGGAAATTTTTTATTTGGGTTCGCCGACATTTGATCTTTTAGCTGTTAGCAGGATTGATGATCTAAAATCGCCACATTATGCTGCAGGTCAAGAGCTGAGAAGTTATTTAAAGCAAAAAGGCTATGAAGCAAGTTTAGCGGCCTTAGATAATAGTGTTCAAAAATATAAATCAGAAGAAGGGTTAATCCTTGTACAAGAACAAAGAGCACAGCGCCTAAGAGATGGGGAGTTAAGCCAAAAAAGAATAGCGGCAATTAAATACTGGGGTTCACGTTTAGGAATTGCCGGAGTATTGACATTGCTTACAGGAGGCACAATATTGATTATTGGCCGGCGGATTAAGCTCGGGGCAAAGCCCAAGGCAGTAAACAAAAAAATCAAAAACCAAACAGTTTCTCAAAAAACAAAGATGCGCCAGCAAAGAAGCTCGGGAGCGAAATATAAACAAAATATTTCTTTTTGGCAAAAAGTTAAGAATACAATTTTTAGAAAGGGCAAGGGAAATGTTAGATTTTTTATGTTTGCTTTTTTCTCTATAATGGGAAAAGATTTTTTAGAGCCCTTAATTTCTTCTGCAGCTGATGGGACAGCTCAAGAAATTACAAATGGGGTTTTTTTATTAAATACCGGTATTTTATTAGTTGTGGCTTTTTTGATTTATCTAAATAAAAAACTACAGTCAATAATTAGCGATGAAGAAACCAAATCATTGCCAATTGCTTCCGATGAGGCAAATAATGAGTTAGCTTTGAGTGCAGATGCCGGGAATGCCGCGCCAATTTTTTTAGCGAAGCATGTTTTTAGAGTCGGAATTTTAAAAGGGCAAGCATTTGATAATTTAAGTTATCGAGATAAAGAAATTATTAAAGAATTACTTTTTGATGATTTAGGTGATTTGTTGGGAATTGCTGAAATTAATAAAATTTCTACAGCATTCATAAAACTAGCGCAAATATATTCTGATGTAAAGTTTAGTGATCTTTCGGCTGAAGAAGTTATTAGTAAAACAAGAAAAATAATTGCTTTAGATTCTCAGTTAGATATAAAAAATAAGACTAAGCCAGTAGAATTGGGTATGCCTTCAGGGTTGGGGTTAGTTAATAAGCATAATTTATTGAATTCA
>Ga0307991_1000358_pt1 | contig 33528 bp, 26 predicted proteins | sample EllFjometagen131_FD_203146 | JGI IMG/M metagenome (GOLD analysis project Ga0307991, IMG submission 203146) | Marine microbial communities from Ellis Fjord, Antarctic Ocean - #131 | ecosystem: Environmental > Aquatic > Marine > Unclassified | place: Southern Ocean | collected 2014-10-08 | reverse complement strand
AGGACACCCTTTAATTCTTCGATCCCATCCATTTCCGCCAGAAACTGGCTGAGGACCCGCTCTGCCACATGGGAATCGGAACTGCCTGCGCTCCGCACGGGAATCAGGGCATCGATTTCATCAAAAAAAATAATGCACGGCGCCGCCTGCCTTGCCTTGCGAAACACCTCCCGCACAGCCCTTTCGGATTCTCCAACATATTGAGACAACAGCGCCGGTCCTTTCACGGAAATGAAGTTGACCTGGCTTTCGGTGGCAACCGCCTTGGCCAGCAGCGTTTTGCCGCACCCGGGCAGCCCGGACAGAAGAATGCCCTTGGTCGCTCTGATCCCCGCCTCCTCAAAGAGATGGGGGAATTTCAGGGGCCACTCTACTGCTTCCACCAATCGTTGTTTTATCATTCCAAGCCCGCCCACATCCTCCCAGCGTACATCCGGGACCTCTGCAAAAACCTCCCGGATGGCGGAGGGCTCGACATCCCGCATGGCGGCAAGAAAATCGTCCATGTGCACTTCGAGCTTCGCAAGCTGCTCATAAGGGATGCGGGTCAAGGCGAAATCAATGTCTGGCATGATACGCCGCAGGCAGATCATGGCTGCCTCTCGACAAAGAGCCTCGAGATCCGTCCCCACAAACCCATGGGTAATCTCCGATAAATGAACCATATCCACATCCAACGCCAGCGGCATCCCACGGCTGTGAATTTCCAGGATTTCCAGCCTGCCGTTTCGATCCGGGATGGGGATCGTAATCTCCCGGTCGAAGCGCCCCGGCCGGCGAAGCGCCGGGTCCAGCGCATTGGGAAGATTGGTGGCGGCAATAACAATAACGTTCTGGCGTTTGTTGAGTCCATCCATCAGGGCCAGAAGTTGCGCAACCACCCGCTTTTCTACATCTCCGACGACCTTTTCACGTTTTGGCGCAATGGCGTCGATCTCATCCAGAAAGACGATGCTCGGGCCCTTTTGGGATGCTTCATCAAAAATTTTGCGCAGGTGGGCTTCGCTCTCTCCATAAAACTTATGGATAATCTCAGGACCGCTTACGGAGAAAAAATTGGCGTCTGTCTCATGGGCGATGGATCGGGCGATTAGTGTCTTTCCGCAACCGGGAGGGCCGTGCAGCAAAACGCCTTTGGGCGCATCAATGCCCAATTGCTTAAAAACTTCCGGATAGCGCAGGGGGAGCTCAATCATCTCCCGGATACGTTGGAGCTGGCGCTTGAGGCCCCCGATGTCTTCATAGGATATTGAACTGCTGATCTCTTCCTGCCCGCCTTTTGCGACCACGAGCTGTGTCGTGGGATTGATGAGCACGGGCCCCTTGGGGGTGATACTTCCCACCTTGAAATCGGCTGAACGGCTGCCGAATAAAGTGGCCCGTATACGATCGCCTTCCAGCACGGGCAGGCCGTCTAAAAGGCTTCCGATGTACTTCAGATCGCGGCCGGCAGGGGTAATGGTTGTCGGGGCAAGAACAATCCGGTCAGCCGGCCTACATGCAATCTTTTGAACCTTTACGAATTCATCAATTCCGGCCCCTGCGTTTTCCCTGACGAGTCCGTCAAGTTGAATACGGGACTGGCCGCGAAGATCTTTGTAGGCCGGCATTGCCTTGCATGCGGTTTTCCGTTTTCCCTCAACCTCAACGATATCACCAATGGCGACATTCAGTTTTTCAAGGTCTTCAGGACCCATACGGACAAATGCGCGCCCCATATCTTTGCCGAGTGCCTCGGTTACCCTAAGCTTAATGGTTTTGATTTCACGCTTGGACATCAATAATACCTCTCACCTTTCACAAAACGCACTTTATCTCCAAAATACCGTTATTGCATGAAATCAGCATTTTCTCTTTGGGGTAGTGCCGGGGAAGCAGGACTTCCTTGCTGTACTTTTTTCCCTTTTTTTCAGCATAAATACTGAGCAGGTCATCTTTGACTTCAATACGAACATCCTCGGCGCTTATTCCCGGCATTTCAGCCAGTACAAGGGTGTGATCTTCCTCTTCGAAGATATCCACCACCGGTTCGCGGACTTCCTGAACCACCGGATCTCCGGTTTCCTCATCCTTTCGTATGTTGCCGAAAGGCTCCACCTTGACCCCTTCACCGCCCAGGCCCATCTTGACGGAGAACCCCATGACCCCCTTAAGATCCTCTCCCTTGCCCTTCCACTTGATTTCACCGTTTTTCGAGAGCTGTTCTCCCTTTTCCGCCAGTTCACCGAGTTTTTCAACAAGATCGGTAAAACCTTCTAATATCCCCCCAAACCCCGCTTTTTTTCGGCTTTTTTCAGTCATGGTCTTTTCCCTTCATCGTAATTCCCAGATGTTTGATTTTGGTATGGATCGTTTTATAATCAATTTGCAACAAACGTGCCGCTTTGGCCTTGTTTCCTCCGGAGTGCTCAAGCGCTTGAAATATCATTTCTCGCTCCAAGGCAACAGTTTGTCGACGCAGGATATCTTTATATGAAAATTCGTTCTTTAAAATTTTTATTATTTTCGGGATCGAACTCCGTTTGTAAACAGGCGCCTTATTTAGGTCCAGATGTTTATCGGTGATGATATCATTCGCTAAGAGTACGGCCCGTCGAACAGTGGATCGAAGCTGCCTGACATTACCGGGCCACTTGCAGGCGGCTAACATATCGATGGCGGATTCGGAAAATCCTTTTACGTCCTTCTCCAACTCTGTGTTGGTAATCTTTAAAAACCGGTTGGCCAGGTAATGTATGTCGTCCGGCCGTTCCCGAAGCGGTGGAATTTTGATGCAAAATTCATTCAGCCGGTAAAAAAGATCCTGACGAAACGTGCCGGATTCGACAACGGTTTCAAGGGACTGGTTGCTGGCAGCCAAAAACCGGATGTCCACTTTATAAGGTTTGTTTCCGCCCACCCGGAAGGCTTTCTTTTCCTGCAGCACCCTCAGGAAGGCGACCTGAGAATTCAGGGGCAGGTTTGATATTTCGTCCAATAGCAAGGTGCCCCCTTTGGCCATTTCGAATTTCCCGGGCTTTTGAAATTGCGCCCCTGTGAAAGCGCCCTTTTCGTGGCCGAACAATTCACTTTCCAAAAGCGTCTCCGTAATGGCCCCGCAATCGATGGCTACAAATGGACCGCCGGACCGGCAGCTGGCGTTATGGATTGCCTTGGAAACAAGCTCCTTGCCGGACCCGGTCTCCCCCTGAATGACCACTGTGAAATCTGATTCTGCGACTCGTTGCACATCGGATATTAAGCGGTCGATCTCCTCACTTGGCCCCATGCTCTGCCGCAGGGAGGACTCCTTCTGCAATTGGCCGGAAAGGCACCTGACTTGTCGTTTGAGCTTCCGCTCAGCCAATGCCCGGTGCAGTACCCTGACAATTTCAGCGTGGCTAAAAGGTTTAGGCAAATAATCATGGGCGCCCTTTTTGATTGCGTTGACAGCGCCGGCGACATCTGCATAGGCGGTAATTAAAATGACCGGAAGATCCGGATCCAATTCTTTTGCCTTCGCCATCAATTCCATTCCATCCATGCCCGGCATCTTGAAATCTGTAAACAGGATTTCCGGCTGTTCAGATTTAATCAATTTCAGCGCATCAACCCCATTGTTGGCGGTCTGGACGTTGCAGCCTTCACGTTCCAGAAGACGGGATAGAAGGAGGCAGATCTCTTTCTCGTCATCGACGACCAGAATTTTAGTATCGTTGTCTTTCATGCCATTCGGTCCCTCCGATTAAACGGTCCGGAAATCGGATAAATTACCTTGATTTGCCCGTTCAGCAAATGTCCCAGCGAATGAAGCATGCCTAATAACAATATCCCCGTTTCCCCTGGACCGAGTGTCGCGTTGATTCGATCCGCGATGAATTGATCGCGCCTTTTCAGCAGAATATCACTCACCTGTTTCTGATGTGCCTCAATCTTCATCGATTTCAAATTTCCGCCGACAGCAAGAAATTTTTTCGCAAGTTCATATTCTTCCAGCAGGAATTCCGGCGATTCGGTGCCCATAATCATGGCGCCTTTATCCATCAACCGCATAAGTAGCCGGTGATTTCGGCTTTTCGCCGCCAGGTCCGCAACAATCCCGGACTCCTTGCCGCAAACCGGCAACCCGTCTTGATAGAGTCGAACTTTTTCAAACGATAGGTCCAGCCCCTCGACGGTCTTTTCAATTTGCGTCCAGATTTTATCGATTAAATTCGATTTGTTCTTTAAGCCTCTCAAACCCAATTTCTGGAGGGCTGCTCGTCGCACCGGTCCACTGAGTTTTCCCATATCGGCTTCGGTATGGATAATGGGAATGTATATAAGCGTTCTATCTATAGCTGCTTCAGCCTCCGGACTGGTGCTTTTGTTTATTTTTTTCATCGAGAATCAGCCTATTATGAAAATATATGGAATATATTCCATAGCAATAATTCCATACTTATAGGGAGCACCCTCCATACACAACGATTTATTCATTCTTGAAAGCGACACGTGAAGCTTAATCGTTCCATGAATGAAGCCTCCCGCCGTGAGTGGGTGTTGTATCAAAAATAATAAAAACAGCATTTTTTATGCCAAAAAAAACTGCCCTTGCCAGGTTACGCAAACCGTTGTTGGTATCAACTATCCTGGTAGCATGCTAGAATAAGCTGAATTGTCCCATAATCAGTACAATCATCCCGCCATCCCAACAGTTGTAATTGCCCATTGATGGTTGCTAAATTCGACCTTGGTGAACCTGCCATGACCCGAACCACATCCTTAATGAACAATCCGGTTTCGTTTTTCTCCAGTCCCTTGGCGGCTAACCGTCCGTCCAGAGTTGTCCTAATTTTTTCTATGTTTTCGGTAATCATATATGACCGGTCTATTTGCGAATGATTATTGTATCCTAAAAAAATCCGACACGTGAATACTTACCCTTCGAATAACCGTCCTTTAGTTTATTCATCGCCATACAGATCCATATCCGGATAATATTTTTTAGCACATTCAGGGCAGATACCGTGGCTGAAATCAGCATCGGAATGTTTATGAATATATGATTCGATTCGATTCCAGTAACCTTTGTCATCACGGATTTTTTTGCAATGGGAGCAGATCGGCAGGATACCCTGTAACGTTTTTATTTCATTCGCAGCTTTTTGCAATTTACCAATGAGTTTATTTTTTTCCATCTCGGATTTTTTCTTATCTGTGATATCATTAATCACAGTGACAAATTGCCCATATTTCGGACTATAGGCGCTCACCTCAAAATATTTATTCAGTTCTTTAGAATAATTTTCAAATTGAACCGAATTGCCGGTTAACGCTACGCGGCCATAGGTTTCAATCCAGTAAGATTTGGATTCCGGTAAGGCATCCAACACGGTTTTCCCAATTAAATCTTTTTCATTCAATCCAGTCATTTTTTCAAAAGCGGAATTAATATCTAAAAATCGATAGTCAATCGGCTTCCCTTTTTTATCGCAAATAATTTCATGTAAAGATAGTCCGTTAATCGTTTCCTCGAAAAGCGACTTGAATTTTATTTTCGATTTATTGAGGTCTCTGAATAAGGTTTCATATGGTTTTTTAAGGCTTTTTCTGACCAGGGCGAGATAAATGAGAAAAAACGAGAGAATCTTAAAATAATGACCAACAAGATTGGAAATACCATAAACACTGATATAAAAAGTGAATGCCAACTCTTCAAAGACAGTGACAACAATGGAAAATGCCATCAGCCGGTAAACAATTCGATCTAAATTGCTTTTTCTTTGATAGAGTAAAATCCAGGCAGTTAATAAAATTAAGCAAATGATATATTCACTGGTTTTTTTAAAAATGGTCAAACCGCCCCCTTCAATATAGCAATCAGGGAAAATCTTCCAATAGAATATGGTGATAAAAATCAATGCGGTTATGACAGAATAAACCACCCATAAGATATGGTAGCGTACATGCTTAAAAAAGATAATGGGGAGAATGAAAAGGGAAATGCTTTCCATAAAACGGGCCGCGATCCACAATTGGGTTGCAGGGTTAGCGCCCCATTCTTTTGCTATAACCCCCATGCCTTTGTAAGAAAGGGTGTGGACCAAATCAATCGAACCAATAAATAAATATGCAATCCCGATAAAAACAAAAGCCCTGTTATCTGATAAATGCCGTGAGTTCCAGACAACGACAAAAAGACTCCAGGCGACAGTGATTGAGAATAACTCCGCTATGGTGTGAAATAACAGGTAATTATATCTGCTGACGACATATAAAAACAGGAGTAAAAAAACCCCAATAGTTAAACTCATCGCCGTTTTGGCACCAAACAGATTGGTGGCGGCGCCAATTTCCTTTCTGTCTTCCGATTCTACAGAGATCCCAATCGGATTCATATATTTTGACTTGTCTGTCATTGATTCGTTTCTACTTTTCAAATTTGAATCCCTTTTCCCTAAACACTTTCAAGCAGGCGTTCGCCGCATCAGTATCATAGATAGTCCCCCTGTTTTTCGATATTTCCTCTAATGCCTTATCGATTCCCAATGCCGGACGGTAAGGCCGGTGGGAGGCCATAGCTTCTGCCACATCGGCTACGACCATAATCCTTGCTTCCAGAAGGATCTTGTCTCCTTTAAGCCCTTGAGGATACCCGCTGCCGTCAATTCTTTCATAATGCTGGTATACGATCTGGGCAATCGGCAAAGGGAAGTTGATATCTTTGAGGATGTCGAAACCTACTTGAGGATGGGTTTTAAGCAAATTAAACTCTATTTCAGATAATCGGCCGGGTTTTGACAGAATTTCTGACGGTATGGCGATTTTCCCAAGGTCGTGGATCGCTCCGGCCATTCGAATAGCGTTTATACGATCTTCCGAAATATCCATATCTTCGGCTATTGAACAGGCCAGCGCCGCCACCCGTTTTTGATGCCCTGACGTATAAGGATCCCTGACTTCGACGGTCGATGACAGCGTCAGAATCAAGCCTTCCATGATCTGCTGTTGCTGCTGCAAGGCTTTATTGAGCTCAAAGCGCAAGCGCCTTTCCCGAAAAACCCTTTTAATCCGAATCGCGACTTCTTCGATATTGATGGGTTTTTGGATAAAATCGATGCCTCCCTTAGCGATGGCATCCACATAGATGAGGTCTTTGGTGTAACCGGTCATTATGATCACATCTTGATCATATTGCGCTCTGATTATCTCTGTGAGTTTGATGCCATCCATTTTGGGCATGGCAATATCCGTAATCACCACATCCACATTCTCTCGCTCAAGCGCCTCCAACGCCTCCTCCCCATTCGAGGCCTGAAAGCAGATATAGCCATCTTTTCTTATTGCCCGCTGAAGCAAACGCCTGATTTGCTCATCGTCATCAACGATCAAAATAGCGTGCGCTCTCTGAAGGTCTTTATTCAATTATTTTCCTTTCATATGTCAATACGGTTCCTTTGGCGAGCCCGATATTTCTGATATGATTCGATGCTTTCATAAAATGCTGTGCGATTTTAAAGAATCGATCTTTTGTAATATCTGTATTTGTTTCCACTTCGATAATTATGCTCCGGGCCAATAACAACTCCGAATTTAGCCCACTTTCCAACCTCGCTCGAAAGTATCAATTATCAGTATTCTGGTTGTGCATCCTCCTGGTATCCTTAACTTGTCGGATTTCAAAATACTCCGGGATCGTATAATCACACTTGATTTTCTTAATTGCCCCGGATTTAATCTTATTTTCTACCCAGAACTTCCCGCACCTTGCCTGCTAACGCATCCGGTGTAAAAGGCTTTTCGATAAAATTAAGCCCCGGGCTCAAAACACCGTGATTAACAATTGCCTCGTCCGTATATCCAGACATATATATGACCTTCATTTGCGGGTAGAGCGGTTTCAGCAATTTTGCTGTTTCCCTACCGCTCATCCTGGGCATCACCACATCAGTAAGCATTAAATCAATCGCCCCCTCGTGTTCCTTGCTTATTCCCAAGGCATCTTCACCGTTATCAGCCGCCAGAATCGTGTACCCCTTCTGCTGGAGAACCTTATGTGCAAGCTTTCGGAGGCTGTCATCATCCTCCACGATCAAAACAGTCTCAGATCCGCCAAAATCTGTCACAACGGTCCGTTCTTTTTTTTCTGGCGCCACACCCTCTTTCGCCCTGGGCAGGAAAACCTCGAATATTGCACCTTGTCCCGGCTCGCTGTAAGCCCAAATGTAGCCGCTACTTTGCTTGATGATGCCATACACTGTGGACAGGCCCAATCCGGTGCCTTTGCCCGGCCCCTTGGTGGTGAAGAAAGGCTCAAATATGCGAAATTGCGTTTTCGGATCTAATCCTTTTCCGGTGTCGCTGACGATCAGTTTCACATAAGGCCCCGGCACACTTGCTACACCGTGATCGCGAAAATAGTTCTCGCCCAGATACACGTTGGCCGTCTCAACGGTAAGTTTTCCGCCTTGCGGCATAGCGTCCCTGGCGTTCACCGCCAGGTTCATGAGCACCTGTTCGATCTGTCCGGGATCGGCCATTACCTTGTCCAAATCCGGTTCCAGCCATATTGTTAGCGCCACATCTTCTCCGATCGTGCGTCTGAGCATTTTTTCAATACCTTGTGTAACGGTGTTGAGATCCAGAACCATGGGCTGTAGAATCTGCTTGCGGCTAAACGCCAGAAGCTGGCGGGTCAGGGAGGCGGCACTGTTCCCCGCTTTAACAATCTCTTGCAGTTCTTCGTACAGAGGCGCGTCTTTGTCGAGTGTCATCAGGCCCAACTCGGCATTCCCTAGTATGCTTGTCAGCAGGTTGTTAAAATCATGCGCAACGCCACCGGACAAGGTGCCGATGGCCTCCATCCGCTGGGCTTGGTAGAGCTGGGCTTCAAGATTTTTCTTATCGGTAAGTTCACTAAAGCTATGGAGCAAACATTTTTTACCATCAAACAGTACGGGCGTACCTGTTTTTAAAATGGGAATTCTTTCACCATTTGCCTTAATTAGTATCCGCTCTGAATGATCTATTTTTTCGCCAAGGTCAAGAATCGGACATTTTCCCTTTTCCTCAGGGCAGATATATTCATGACATACTTGACCGACAAGCTGTTCTTTGAGCGCGCCTATTATTTCGGTTGCAGTAGTATTGGCATAAATAATTGTGCGTGTTTCCACATCGATCACCATCACGCCTGCTCGTATGGAATCCACGATGGTCCTCAAACGCGCTTCGTTTTCCCGAAGTGCCTTCTCTGCCTGCTTGCGCTCTTCTATTTCATTTTTTAACTGCATGTTTGCTGTCAGCAACGCAACGGTTCGCTCTTGAACCCTATATTCTAACTGGTCTTTTTGCTTGCGCAAGAGATCTTCTGCTTTTTTAATTCGCAGCGCTGTATTAACCTGTGCAATCAGTGCATATTCGTCAACCGGTTTGGCCAGATAAGCATCAGCACCGGTCTCAAGCCCTTTTACAAGGTCTTCTGAGCTTTTCTTTATCGCTGATATCATAATGACCGGAATCTGTTTAGTCCCTTCAGCTTCTTTCAGTTTTTTACAAACCGTATACCCATCCATTCCCGGCATTATGATATCAAGCAGAATCGTATCAGGTGGGCAAGCCGTTGCCTTTTCAATACCTTCACGTCCTGATTGAGCCGTTATCACCTGGCACCCCGAAAGAAGCCCCTTTAAAATAGCGGACATGGTAATTAAATTATCTTGTTTGTCATCAATGACCAATATTTTTGACATAATTGCCTCTCTGTCTATGGTTTCCACTTGATTCCGAATCAATTTTGCAACCAGTCCTCAATTTTTTTCAATACATTTTTAGCGTCGATAGGCTTTGATATATAGTCGTCACATCCGGCTTTAAGAATTTTTTCCCTGTCGCCCTTCATGGCCATGGCCGTCAGTGCAATGACAGGGATATGGCGGGCATCCCTGTCCGCTTTAACCCTGCCAGCCACCGTAAAACCGTCCATCTCAGGCAGAGACATGTCAAGAAGGATCAAGTCGGGGCGCTCTGTTAACGCTATTTTCAACCCTTTCTTCCCGTCTGTGGCTTCCAGCAGATTGTATCGGTAATGTAAAATCGCTTTCATGGTAATCATGTTGTCAGGATTGTCTTCAACCACCAGAATCATCGGTTTTCCATTTGTACCGGCTTTTGGGGGAAATTCTCTTTTCTGTATGTCAAATGGCCTTGTTTTTTCTTCCGGTTTTATCCTCGACGGTTCTTCCAGCATCAATCGAATCTCGTTTAGCAGGATTTTCCGGGCCACGTTCCCTTTTTGATTCAACTGCCGGACGTTCTTGCCCTTCAGGCGCTTGAGTTCTCCCGGCGACAGATCCTTTGCTGTGAGAATCAATACCGGGATCTTTTCTGTGGCCTTATTCACTCGAATATTGTTCAACACTTCAAAGCCGTCTACATCCGGCATCATCAGATCCAGGATAATACCATCGGGAATCGTACCCTTAACATAATCAAGGGCCTTTTGACCGCCATTTACGACATCCACTCGATATCCCTCGCTTTCCAAAACTTTCCTGACTTGAATAATATCGGCTTCATTGTCCTCGACCAGGAGAATCCTGTTGGCGGCTTTTCCCTGCTTAAGTTCTGAGTGTCGACCCGTCTTTTCAACATCATCCACAAGCAGGAGCGGTGTAAAAGATGCCGCATCGGGAATTATTTCCTGCCGCTTAATCGGTAAGGTTAGGGTAAATTTAGTTCCCTTTCCCAAAACACTTTCAACTGTAAGGTCGCCACCCAACACCTGGGCAGCCTTATAGGCGATGGCTAAACCCAGGCCGGCACCTTCGTATTGTCTTGCCGGTGTCCCGTCAACCTGCCTGAATTTTTGAAAAATGTAAGGGAGGTCCTTTTTCAATATCCCGATACCCGTGTCCGCAACCGCGATATGGATATTTTCAGCATCGCTATGCGCCAGGACCGTTACAAGCCCTTTTTCCGTAAATTTGACCGCGTTGCTCACAAGATTTTGAAGTATCTGATCCACCATGGCTTCATCACTTTTAACTTGAGGCAGATTGTCAGGGATTTTCCGATTTATCTCAATGCCCTTTTCTTCAGCAATCGATTCAAGCCGCTCTATAACGGTCTTAATTGCAGAACCGATCGGAAACAGTTTTAAACTCACGTCCATCCTGCCCGACTCTATTTTGGCAAGATCAAGGATGTCATTAATCAGTCCCAGAAGCTTTTTCCCATTCCGATCGATAATCTCAAGAAAATTTAGTTCCTCTTCAGACAGTTTGTCTCCTGCCTGCCTGATCAGAACCCGGGATAAGGCCATAATAGAGTTAAGCGGGGTTCTAAGCTCATGGCTCATATTGGACAGAAACTCGCTTTTCAATCGGTTTGCCGTTTCAACCTGCTGGCTCTGATATTCCAGCTCAACATTTTGCTTCTCCATTTCCATCGATGCTTGCTGGATCTCTTCAGATTGGGCCTGCAACTCCTCTGACTGCGCTTCAAGTTTCTGGTTTGTTTCTTTCAAACCTTCCGCCAGCCTTCTTGTCTTTACGCTGGCTGATAAATTAGCATACGATGCATTTATCAAGTTCCATGCCCGATTTAATATATCCAGACTTTCCGCTGAATATTTTTTCAAATTCGCCAAAGAAATGATTGCAAGGATTTTATTCTCATCAACGACCGGAATGGTAATTACCTCTCTGGGAATTGCATCTCCAGATACGGTTTTGAATGTAAAAAGCGTATCTTCCGGAAGATCCTGGATATAATATATTTTTTTGTTTGATACCGCATAACCAAATTCACCCTCGGGATTTTTAGCATCAAATGGCGTCAGCAGTTCTTTGTTTGCGCCCACGGAAGTAAAATGCTCAAACTGGGATTTTTCTTCGTTGAGAATGTAAAATGCACTCATGTTGGATCCGGTTATTTCCATGAGTTGTTTGAGCAGTTCAGATGCAAATTCCTCCGTGGACGACCGTCCGATCATGGTTTCGGAAATATCTGCAACACCCTTTTGAATATTCGTATAAAATTCTATGGAAGCTGTCATCTCATTGATAGACGACGCCAGAAAACCGATCTCATCGACGGAACCCACAACATGCCTGACCGAGTAATCGCCACCCCTGATTTTCCGGGTTGTCGCACTCATATCGACAATCGGCTTTGCTATTATTTGACTGATTCGAAAAACAATCAGAAAAATCAATGCCATGGCAATAAGAAAGAGAATGGATAAATTCCTGACCAACTTACGGATCGGCGCATCTATTTCAGATAGGTCCTGTTCGCAGAGAAAACCCCAGTTTATTTGCGGAATATAGGTATAGGCAGACAGAACTTCTTTGTCGCGATAATTCGTGATTTTGACAATCCCGGTTTTACCCTGAATCGCATTTACCGTCGCTTCAGTATGAATCCGAAGCTTAAGCGGCGCGTTTTCATACCAGCGCAGTTTGTTTAAAACTTTTCCATCTTTATTGACTATCAGCGTTTCTCCGGTTTCACCAAGCCCGATTCGATTTTGTAACACTGCATACAAAGATTTTTCTAAATCAATACGGCCAACCAGTATCCCGATGACATGGCTTCCCTTATGTTGAATACAATGAATGGGTATTGAAAATGACATTGCCGGCGCATTAAGATGACGGCATAAATGAATATCTTTTATATGCATGCCTTTTAATGCAAGATATTCAGTTAAGGAGGGATCTTCATTTTCATCCATTCCCTCACTATCACTATTTGTAGAAACAATGACCTCTCTGGAATACTTGTTGATAATTGATAATTCAAAAAAATCATCGAAATTGACCAAATGTCGCCTCAAAATTCTTCGCATATTTGCAAGCGTTTGGGAATCTGATTTATTGAATTCTTTTTTTTGAAAGAATTGTTCGAGAACCTGAAATTCCTTATCTTCAGAAATACTTTTCATCCAGAATTCTTTTTCATCAATCCAGTTTTCCAGTTGTTGCGCTTTTAGATCACGAATCGCCACAAGTTTATCAGAGGCTTTTTTTTCTCTTAACCCTTCCTGTTGATAATACGTTGCCACAATACCAACAAATAAAGGTGCCAGTCCAAGGACAAAAAACCAGAAGATAAGCCTGGTTCTTATGCTTTTGAATGCTACTCTTTTCATGATTTTATCTCCGGTTATTCACTTCCGTTTACAATCTCAAATAAATATTATCTTTTCTGATAGATATTGCAGCATTCATTCACCGTTCTAAAACGCCCTTGATATTTTTTTGGCAGGATCTCTGCTTCACCCAGTACCAGATAGCCGTTTTTAGCCATTGAGCGATATAACCTGTCGAATATTTGATCCTGATGTTCGGTATCAAAATAGATTAAAACGTTCCGGCACAATACCATATCAAAACTGCCAAAAACACTTTCAGGGGGGGCATAGCTTTTCTTGTCAAGGATATCATAAATCGAAAATAATACCAGGTTCCGAATGGCCGGCATTAATTGAAACGTTTCTCCTTCGGAAGTGAAATATTTTTTCAACAGCCTGTATTTAATACTTTTGATGCTTTCAAATGGATAGGCTGCCTTTCTTGCTTTTTTTAATATCTTGCTGTCAATATCTGTTGCAAAGATACTTATATCCGTTTTCAGGGTTTCTTTTTCAAATAATTCATGGATCAGGATCGCGATGGAATAGGCTTCTTCTCCCTTTGCACAACCGGCTGACCAGACCCGCATAGAATGATCCGCAGCCTTTTTTCTTTCATAAACAATAGCCGGAAGGACTCTCTCGGCAATGTATTCAAACGTCAGCGTATCCCTGAAAAACTGACTCATATTGATGGTCAAGACATCGAGCAGATTATCGAGTTCATCGGGGTTTTCATGCAAATAGTTGAGATAATCATTGTAGCTTTCACATTTTACGGATGAAAATCGTTGCTGGACCCGACGGTCAACCATAGAGATGCGGTAGCCGGAAAAGTCAAAACCGCGCTCTTGGTTCAAATAGTGCAGAATGGATTTTAAGTCGTTATTCATGATGCACTCGTAAAAAGTCTGTTTTATACGGTCTCGTAAAAAGTTCAAATTCAAGGCGTGCCAATTTTGCAATTATGAGGCGTACTTATAGTACGTTGAATGATTGCGAAATGCAGCGCAACGCAGGAGTTGGACTTTTTACGAGACCGTTATTCATAATATGCAGTAAATAAGCCTTCCATCTCATCCAAGGCGTTTTTATTGATTAAAACAGGTATATGCCTGGCAAATATATCGAGCTTCACCAAAGCATTCAGCGTTGCGTCTTTTATGTTACTGTTGGATAGTCTTTTAAAAAAGCTTTGGTTAACGATTTGAACGCCATCGTAAATCTTGACCAGATGTTTCAATTCCCAGTCAGGCTTTTTGCCTCGCCGAGATAAAAAATATTGTGCCAGTAAATACATGGACAGCACTCGGTACTGTGTCTCTTTCAGTGTGGCAAAGGGCAAATGAGTGGCAACCAATGGTTTTAGCTTCTCCATGACAGGACAACCGCTTGTAACCATATATATTCCCAATAAGGAACTGATTCCCTGTTGCAAGGTGGTATGCTTCATATATTTTCTTTCCGCACTTGAAATTACCAGATTAACTTCATCATAAGATATTGAATCTCCAAAAAAATCCACCAGTTCAACAATGTTGTTTGCTATGGGGCAAAAGATATGACGGTTCTCGTCCAAAGAACAATTCGGGCATTTAAAAAATTTTAACCGTGTCCATTCCGGATGGGATGCCTTTCCTGTTTTGATCAATATGTGGGTTTTGCTATCCAGTTCAACCCTGATCTCTTTTTCCAGACCCGTGCCGAATATGAATTTATATTTTATGACGATAGCTTTATTTGCACCTTCGGTATTTTTGCCCATAGCAAGCCCCCTGAATTATACACTTACGCTTCATCTATTACCCTCATTACTTCCTCAACCGTTGTAATTCCGTCTTTTACCTTTTGCAGTCCGTCTTCAAACAGGGTTTTCATGCCCTGTTTCCGCAAAGCCTTAAAAATTACATTTTCAGGCGCATTCTTTGCTATCAAGGCACCAATCGCTTTGTTAACACTTACAATCTCGAAAATTCCCATCCTGCCCCTGTAGCCGATACCGCTGCAAAACTCGCATCCTTTTCCCTTGTAAAATTTCGTATCTAACGGAAATTTCCATTTATTAAGAAAATTTTCATCGGGCGGGTATTCATGCTTGCATCTCGGACAAATCTTTCTGACAAGTCTCTGGGAAAATGAACAGTTCAGCACCGACCCTATCAACCCTGGCTCAATACCGATATCCCTGAGTCTCGTGATCGCCCCCACCGCATCATTCGTGTGAAGGGTGCTCAAAACCAAATGCCCTGTTAAGGCGGCCTGAACGGCCGCTTTTGCGGTTTCTGCATCCCTTATTTCACCGACATAGATAATATCAGGGTCCTGACGCAAAATCGCCCTGAGGGCATTGGAAAAATTGACGCCGGCTTTGGGATCGACATTCGTCTGGACGATGCCGTCCATTTCATATTCAATGGGATCTTCAACGGTCATAATATTTTTAGATTCCATAGTTAAGGCATCAATAAATGAATACATCGTTGTTGACTTCCCGCTCCCGGTGGGGCCGGTAGCAAGGATGATTCCCTTTGTCGCCTTGATCTCTTTTTTGAAGGCCGTTAAATCCTCAGCAGATAAGTTCAGCTTTGAAAGTGTGGGGACGCCCCTGGTTTTATCTAAAATTCTTAAAACGATATTTTCTCCATGCATGGAAGGAAACGTAGAGATGCGAATATCAATAAGCTTATTCCGGATAACAATCCCTATCCTGCCATCCTGGGGTATCCTCCGCTTGGTAATATCCAATCCGGACATGACCTTTATTCTGGATGTGACCTGGGGAATCAGCTTGGTCGGCAGCCGATGCCGCAGGTAAAGAAACCCGTCAATACGAAAACGGACCTCCATGCCATCTTTCGTGGGTCTCAGATGGATATCACTGGCGCTTTCCAGAATGGCCTGGGCAATATAACTGTTGACAAGTTTGACGATAGCCGGCTCGGCAGATTCACTTTTAAGGCGTATTTCGATTATCTCTTGGGAAAGTTGCGATTCTTCTACCTGCCCCGGCTGCTCCAACTCATCGGCAAGCTGTTCAATAAGATCTTTTTGCGCATTTCCAAGGCCGTACCACTGGCCAATGGCCACTTCAATGCTCTTTTTTGAAGCGATGACAACCTCAATCTTACATTGCGCCACCTTGGATATGTCATCCATGGAAATGATATCCAAAGGATCAGACATGGCGATTGTCAGAACCCCTTCTATCATGAACAGGGGAATAATTTTATATCGTTGTGCGATCTTGTCGGAGATACGATCCAATGACTCACGATCGATCGTATAATTCTCAATATTCACATAGGGGACATGCATTATCTCTCCTATGAACTTAACCAGTTGCTCCTCGTCCACAGCCCCTGATCTGGTTAATGCGTTGATCAGGGTTGTATTTTCATTTCGTGCCGTTATCTCGGCCGACTTAAGTTTTTCCTTAGTGACCAAGCCTTCCTCGACCAGGGCCTGCTTTAGACGGTCCTGGAATTTGGTACTGAGCACTTTGTTTTTTACTGGTGATGAATTATTCATAATTTTTGATTACCTTTGGATTGTTGATTGTTGATTTAAAAAGATAGAGCGACCCGCCCGCCTCGCCTGAGCGAGAGCGATGGCGGGCAGGAGCGATTCAAAAAATCATCTATCATCTATCAACAATCGTCAATCCTATGTGTTTCTTGACCAGAGCGGCAAGCCTATCCATATCAAAAGGCTTGGTAACGTATTCATCGGCTCCCGTCTGTTCACCCAGGCTTATATCTTTCTCCTGTGCCCTGGCAGTGAGCATGATGATGGGAATGTGTTTGAAGGATTCATCGAACTTGAGCAGTCTGGCGATTTTGTAACCGTTTATCTTGGGGAGCATGACATCCAGGATAATGAGGTCCGGGTTTTCTTTTTTAGCCTTTGAAAGGGCTTCTTCACCATCATATGCCACGACACACTCAATGTCCTCAAGTTCCAGGGTGAATTTTATTGTCTCGACAATGTCCGGTTCGTCATCTACAATAAGTACTTTTTTCATCAGGGTTCCCCCTTCTTTATTCTTCAATTATTAACAGATCGTGCACTTTTTCCATCAGTTGTTCCATCTCAAACGGTTTATACATTAGATGATCCGACCCGCTTAAATCCCTCAGCTTTTTCTCCCTCTCAGGATCATGGACTGCAAGGACTGCAAGGCCGGTTAAAAGGATAATGATGATATTCTTACGGTACACCCCTTTTTTGATATCATTCTTAATAAATTGACAGACCCGGCTACCATTTTCTTTGGGCAAACGGACATCTAAAATAACAAGGTCCGGTTCGCTGGCCCTGACAGCCCCCAGTGCCTCCCAGCCATTTTTTGCGGAACTGACCCCATAGCCTTCCCGTTCAAGATTAAAGCATATTGTTTCCCTGATATCCGGATCATCGTCTACAACGAGAACCTTTTTCTTATCCATGACCTTTCTCCTTTGGTTGGCTATTGGCTATTGGCTGTTAGCTTTTAGCTGATAACCGATAACTGACAACCATCCCCTTACCCGCATCCTATGATCTTTGCGGCCGCCAGGAGATCCCGCAATATCTTGCCATCTTCCGGAAAAGTAACCGGCCCTAAAATGTCCGGTATCTTTTCCCCGGAAAGGGGCCATTTTTCAGATAAAACCTTTTCAAGCCTTGCGCGCGCCAGTATGGCCGAGGCCTTCGGTGTTGCGCCAAGAATGATAATGATGCTGTTATAGCTCGGTTGGCAGATGACACGATCACCTTTTCGACTGAATGTATCCCGGCTGACACGCTCAAGTTTATTTAAAAATTGTGCATCCGAACCTTGAAGCGGCCTACCCGGCGATTCCTTGAGACCTATCCCCAGCAATGAGAACGGGGGCGAACCGATATAGGGCCGGATCTCCTTTTCCAATAGGCTAAAATCAACGGCTTGCCTCGAAAAGGCCGGCAGAGTGAAAAAAAAGCGACTGCCTTTGCCGACTTCGCTCTCCACGCCGATCCCACCCCCCTGTACTTCTACCAGCTTTTTGGCAATCGCCAGACCTAATCCGGTCCCTGTTGTCTTCTGTGACAGGGTGCCCTCAGCCCGGTAAAACCGGCCGAAGGCCTGCTCTTTTTCATACGGAGAAAGGCCGATCCCGGTGTCGGTTACGCTGATCTCTATCCATTGTTGATTGGCGATTGTTGATTGTTGATTGCCCTTCGGATTGTTGATTGTGGATTGTGGATTGATTTCTTTTTCGGAAGCTAAGGCCTGTCCCGGCAACGGGCAATCGGCAATCCGTGCGCTCAGGCATATCCTTCCCCCCTCCGGGGTATATTTCAGCGCATTGCTCACGACGTTATAGAGAATCTGCTCAACGCGCTCGTGATCCGCATACATTGCAGGCAAGGATTGGGAACAATCGGCTTTCAATATCTGATCCTTGTCATCGGCCTGTGCCTTGAAAGCGTCGACGGTTTGTTTAAGAAGGCCGGCGACGGTCACCTCTGAGCAATTAAAATCCATTGACCCGGACTCCATCCTGGAAAGGTCAAGAAGGTTGTTGATCAACAGACTCAACCGTTCAACATTGCGGGACGCCATCCCCAGAAACCGCTTTTGCGTCTCATCAGGCTCCCCCGCTTTTCCGCCGACCAGTATTTGGATGGCATTTTTTATGGAGGTAAGCGGGGTTCTCAGCTCATGGGAAGCGGTAGAGATAAATTCCGTTTGCAGACGGTTGAGTTTTTTCAGCTTTTCATTGGCTTGATTGAGCGTTTCTTGCGCCTTTTGTCTCGCACTAATGTCATAAATAGATACCATAAAGCTGGTTTCGTTTTGCCAGATTGTTTTCAATATATACATTTCCGCCTCGCCTGTTTTTCCATCTCCCAAGACAAGGTCTATTTCCGTCTTTTTCCCTGTATGCAGAGGAAAACCGAATGGACTACTCAGAAGTTTATCCATTGTCGTATTAAAGATGGTTGCCGCAGCAGCGTTGGCAAATTGTATTGTTCCCGCTTCATCCACCATGAGGATAGCGATGGGTAATGCGGTTACGATGGTTCTAAAGAGGGATTCACTGGCTTGTAAATTTTCCTCAATTTGTTTTTGCAGGCTAAGGTCTTCCGTTATTTTGACAAAGCCGACTGCCTGCCCCCTTTTGTTCTTTGTCAGGGTAAAAAGGATATGGGCCGGAAATCTCGTGCCATCCTTCCTGACCTTCTCGCCGTCATAGAAAAATCGCCCCGTTCCGACAACTTCAGTGGCAATATGCGCCAGGCCGCCTTCGTCGATGAATTCTTTTGGAAAAAAAATGTCCATCTGTTCCTTGCCGATCACCTCTTCCGGGGCATAGCCGTAAATCTGGTGCGCCCCTTCATTATAGGCGATGATATTTCCGTCGAAATCCGCGGCAATAATGGCATAGCCCACAAGACTGTCAAAGACGGCGGATATAAAATCGGTGCTGTCCCGCAGGTAGCGTATCTTGTCCTGAATCAAATCAAGGTTGTTCGGGTTTTGGTCCATATTCACCTTCATTTATGTAAAAAAAACTACTTGAAAAGCGACGTCATGCGGTCCACCTCTTCCGTCGAGGTAAAGACGGGATGGCCTGACAGGATACCGGTGACGTTGGTGAAGGATTTGCCGATGTGCATGCCCTTGTCGTCAATATTAAACTCCCGGATATCCTTGTTGTGCATGGAGCCCCGCATCTTGAGGGCCGTGATTCCCCGGCGCATTTCTCCGAACATCTCCACGTAGCGCAAAAGGATAATCGTGTCGGTAATGGTGGAGATGTGCGCGTCCGTCACCGACGTCCCGCCCATCAGGTCGCCGGTGGTCGATGTTAAAAGTCCCGCAACCTCCTGATGTTTGATGAAGGAGGTGAGGGCGATGACGAATTCCCGGAATCCTTTTACCGTGGAGACGCGCTCCAGTGCGGAAAGAGAATCCACGACAATGCGGTGGGGCTTAAAGTCCTTGATAACCCTTTTGATGATGATCAGATGATCCTCCAGCCCTTCCGCTTCCGGGTAGCGGCACACGACCTTGAGGATGCCGTCAGCCTCCATCTGTTCAAAGTCTATGCCCCAGCCGATGGCATTGCGGAAAAGCTGCTCCCGGCTTTCCTCAAAGGCAAATATCACAGCCCGCTGTTCGTTTTTTATGGCATCCTTCGCAAACTCGGCGGAAAGCATGGTCTTCCCGCAGCCCGTGGCGCCGGATACCAGGATGATCGAATCCCGGAAAAACCCGCCGCCGCACATCCTGTCCAGTTCGGCATTCCCGGAACTGATGCGGACGGTGGAGGATCGCTGTTTGAGTTCGATTCCCGAAAGCGGTATGGCGATGATGCCGGTGTTCTTGATCACCGTGAAGGGGTATTCTCCTTTCTGATGGCTGGTGCCGCGAAATTTGAGGATTTCCATGGTGCGGCGGCGTTTTTCCGATTCAAGGACATTGCGCAGGATGATCACGTTGTCGGCGACAAACTCCTCGATGCCGAACCGCGCGATATCTCCGTACTCCTCAGTACGCTCCGCCGTGATGATGGCCGTTGCGCCCATCTGTTTCACCACAGAGGCAATTTTAAACAGCTCATTTCGCACCAGTCCCGGGTCGTTGAATCTTGAGAAAATCGATCCGATGGAATCCATGCTGATTCGCGTGGCATTGATCTTGTTTACGGCATGTTCGATACGCGCGAGAAGGGCGCCCAGGTCGTATTCTCCTGAAATGACACTGTTTTCTCCTATTACGGGGGAGGCATCCACGAAGGCCCACTTGCCTTCCTGCTCCCACTTTGCCACATCCCAGCCCAACGAGATTACGTTCTTTCGGATATCATCGGGCGGCTCCTCAAAGGTAACAAATACACCCGGCTCATCCTTTTTGATAATTCCTTCGGAAAGAAACTGGACGGCAAAGACGGTCTTGGCGCTCCCGGAGGTGCCGGCAATCAGTGTGGTACGTCCTTTGGGCAGCCCGCCTTCGCTGATCAAGTCGAACCCTTCAATGCCGGTTTCAACCTTTTCGATGCCGATCTGATTTTTTAAGTTTTTCATTGTGTATCCTCCTTGGGCCCATCGCTATCCAAAATAGGCGAAAGATCCAGTCCCAGCAGCACCTTCTCCGAATTCGACAGGTCGCCGATAATCCGCTTGAGCGGCGGCGGCAGGTCTTTGATCAAGGTCGGCGTGGCCAGGATCTTTTCATCCTCTGCCAGCTGCGGGTTCTCCAGTACGTCTATGATCCGCAGTTCGTAGAGACCGGATAAATCTCTTTCGCAAATCCGCTTCAGGTTGGCGATGGCACGCTCGGATTTCGGCGTTTTCCCGGTAACGTACAATCTCAATTGAAATTTATTCATTATCTGCCTCCTTGGTATTTATGGTGTCCACATCCCTCTTTTCCTTTTTATGATTCGTGGGTAGGTTTACGCTATGCGTGCGGTTACGGTAGAACGATGCAAGCAGGCCCATGAGTTCAAGAACCATGATCCATCCTTCTCCGGTAAAGGCTTTTTTCATCTGAGGGTTAATCTGTCGGGTTTTTTCTTTAAGAGCGGTGGTGTGAAGATCCACGACATCCCGCGGCCCTGCCTGGTAAAACCCCAGCGTTTCAGCAATAGCGCTAAGACGCCCGGATATATCATGCTGTACTTTGTATGCCTGCTGTTCCAGCGCCAAGCCCATAATCTCTTTATAGTTGCCGACAAGTTTTTGGAAAGCATCGGGGAAGCCTTCGAGCAAGGGAACCACACCGTACATCCTGGCAGTCACACCGGTTTTGGGGGTATGGCCAAGCCCGTCAAGAGAACGCAATTCTTCCTCTAATCGTTCCCGCGCCTGCAGGGTCGCCTCTTCCGCCTGTTTGCGTTCCGTAAGGTCTTCCGTTATTTCGACAAAACCGACGGTATGACCGCCTTTGTCCTTTGTCAGGGTAAAAAGGATGTTCGCCGGGAATCTCGCGCCATCCTTTTTGACCTTCTCGCCTTCATAGGAGAATCGCCCCTTACCGACCACTTCAGAGACAATCTGCTCCAGACCGCCTTCGTCGATGAATTCTTTTGGGAAAAAAATGCTGACCTCTTTCTTGCCGATCACCTCCTCCGGGGCATAGCCGTAAATCTGATAAGCCCCTTTGTTATAGGCGATGATATTGCCGTCGAAATCCGCCGCAATAATGGCATATCCGATCAGGCTGTCAAAGACGGTGGATACAAAATCGGTGCTTTCCCGCAGATATTGTATTCTGTCCTGAATTTGATTCTCTTTTAATTTCATATGGTTACACTTTATTTCTCAAACATATCCTCAAGGTGTTCACTTTCAGAAGGTCCTGAACCCGTCGGGACACCCAAAATAATGTTATGGACATTCTTGAAGGATGCCAAGATGTGAAGCCCTTCGCCGTCAATCATAAACTCACGAATTTGCTTATCATGCTGCGAACCCCGCATCTTGATGACGGCGATTCCCCTTCGCACGAGACCGTTTATTTCCACATAGCGCAGTAGAATAATGGCATCCGTGATCGTAGAGATATGCGCTTCGGTGATGGAGTCGCCGCCGGACAGCTTTGGCGTGGTACTCGTCATGAGGCTGCAAATCTCCTCCTGTTTGACATAGGAGGTCAGGCCGATGACAAACTCACGGAAATTACGGATATTGGAAACACGTTCCATGGCCGATACGCTGTCCATCACCAGTCGTTGCGGTTTGAATTCCTCGATTTCACGACGTATCATTAGCAGGTGATCCTCCAGTCCCATGGCTTCAGGGTAGAGACAAACCACCTTCAACAAACCATCTTCCTGCCATTTCTGAAAATCCAGACCCCAGGACTGGGCGTTACGAAGCAGTTGATGCCCCGATTCCTCATACGCCAGCATAAGAACCTTTTCGCCATGGCTGCAGGCCTCGCCGGCAAAGGTGGTGCACATGAGCGTTTTGCCGCCGCCGGTAGGCCCGCTGACCAGGGTAACAGAGTCTCTGAAAAGCCCCCCGCAGGTCATTTTGTCAAGTTTGGCATTGCCGAAACTGATCCGGTCCGTGGATGAAGTTTGCTTCAGTTCCATGGCGGAAAGAGGCATACAACTGATGCCGGTAGAGCTGATCGTGAAAGGGAACTCCCCTTTGTAGTGGGTATCCCCCCTCATCTTGAGCACCTGAATCGTTCGCCGGCATTTTTCTTCCTCGAGGACATTACGGAGAATGATCACATTGTCTGAGACAAATTCTTCAATGCCATGGCGGGAAATCATGCCATACTCTTCCAGTCTTTCGGCCGTCATGATCGCCGTGACTTCAAGTCCTTTCAGAATTTCCGTAATCCTGAAGATTTCCCGTCGAATCAGGGGCACATTGGAGAATTGGGTAAAAAGGGACCCGATGGAATCCATGACCAACAGTTTGGCACCCACTTTTTTGACGGCAAACTCGATTTGAGCCAGCAATCCGGAAAGATCATAGTCCCCAACTTCCGCCTGAGGTTCCGGTTCCGGAGAACCGTCGATAAACATCAGCTTTTTCCGCTGAACAAGGTCATTCAAGTCCCACCCAAGGTTTTGTACGTTGCGCACAATATCCTGCGCGCGTTCCTCAAAGGTGACAAAGACCCCGGGTTGGTCATAGTTCATAATGCCGCGATAAAGAAACTCCGTTGCCAAAAGAGACTTACCCGACCCCGAACTCCCGACGATCAGGGTCGTTCGGCCTTCGGTCAGTCCACCCATGGTAATGTGTTCAAGCCCCTCAACGCCGGTGGGAATTTTGACAAGTGGTTTTACGTTTTTAAAATCCCTCATTTTGAGACCCTCCCGATCATGGTATTTTCCTTCTCCGGATTTGATAATTCCTGCTTAAGATCAAGCCCTATAATCACTTTTTCCGTATCTGACAGGTCGCCGATCACCTTGCCAATGGGTAGCGGAAGTTTCTTGATCAAGGTCGGTACGGCAACGATACAATCGTCAACTGCCAATTGTGGCTCTTTACGGACGTCGACGACCTTTATATCATACTGATCTTTGGGCAATTCCTCGGCAATTTTTTTGAGGTTATGTATCGCTCGCATGCTGTTCGCGGTTTCTCCGTAAACATATAACGATAAAATATTTTTCATTGTTGGGCACCTTTTTTTGAATTTTTTCTTCTTAAAATATTACAATAGACATCTATGAGGCTCCCCATGAGTTCGACGAGGACCAGTCGGGCATCGTTGGAGAAGGCACGGTCTTCGCTGGGCATGGCTCGCTGGGAAAACTCATTTAAAACGCGCAGGTGAAGCCGCACCACGTCCCGTGCCTGGACCCCGATTACGGATAAGCGCCGTGCCAACTCACGCACACGGTCAGACGGGCGATCTTCCCGGATGCGAACTGCACGGACATAGCGCAGCACAATATCCCGGTAGTCGGGGAAGAATTCCTTCAGCTTCTCCTCATCAGGACGAAACAAAGCTTCGGATGCAACCGACCCTCCCTGGCTGATAGCCAGATAATGCTGGTAGTTGCGAACGGCTTCAGCACGTTCCTTTTCCAACTGCCGGAGTTGGTGTTGCTGTACTTTTTCCGCTCGCTTACGTTCGGTGAGGTCCTCTACCAATTCGACAAAGCCGACCAACTTGCCCGTTTTGTCTTTAGTGAGCGTAAATGAAATCCGGGCAGGAAATCTTTCATCGTTCTTTCTGACCTTCTCGCCTTCATAGGAGAACCGCTCCTTTCCGACAACTTCAGAGACAATCTGCTCCAGGCCGCCTTTGTTGATGAATTCTTTGGGGAAAAAAATGTCGAACTGTTCCTTGCCGATCACCTCCTCCGGGGCATAGCCGTAAATCTGATGCGCCCCTTTGTTATAGGCGATGATATTGCCGTCGAAATCAGCGGCAATAATGGCATATCCGACAAGGCTGTCAAAGACCGTGGATACAAAATCAGTGCTTTCCCGCAGGTATTGTATTCTGTCTTGTATGAAACCGTTTTTATGAGTCATTTTTTTATTCCAACAATCAACAATCCAAAGGCTTTGCGCCTTATATTTCCTTTTTCATCCCCCCGATTGTGCTGACAACCACCCGGCCTGAATCCAGATGGAAATCAACATTTCTTCCATAATCCCCTCCGGTATCTTCACCGAGGATCGGTATCTTTTCTTTTTTCAGGAGCTGCTTTACGCTCTTTACATTTCTTCCGCCAATGGACGCTTCGTAATGCTCGCCATCGGCAAACATTTTTGCCCCGCCTGCGATCTTTGCGGCAATATCCCGCAGCGATGCCCCCTGGCGTGTCATTTCCGCCAAAAGGGCAGCGATCGCTGTGTCGGTATAATGATATGTTTCGTCAAGGAACATGTGTTCGCCTGCACTGGCGGAGTCTCTAGGACGACCCCCCGATAGGGTCGTCAGGACGATGGACGGAACTTGAGGTAAAGCGTCTTCATATCTCATGCCTTTTTTTCGTCTCTCATTTTTCGTCTCTCGTTCCCTTGCCGTGCTAAGCGGAAGGGTCGTCGTCCGTTGGCGGTTACCGGGTAGCAATATATGCGCAAATCCCCCTATATGCCTTTTGGCGTCGTACAGGGTGACAACGACGCAGGAGCCCAACCCGACGGAAGAAAAAACAACAGGCGCCTTTCTCACAACCCCCTTTCCTACAATGATCATGATTTTTTCAAGCGCCATAGAGCTTCTTGGCCTCCTTGATTGAATCCATCAGCGTTTTTATGGAATCTGAAGAAGGAATCATTAAAAAAAAGGTTTCCATGGGGGTTTTGTCTTCCGGGGACGTTAAATATTGGTTTGCAATCACAATAATTATTTTATCGGTCTGGCTGACCCCGGCAATGGTTTCATCCAAAATGGCCTGGACCATATCTTTCGCTAAAACCGGAACAGTATGATAGATGTTCAAATTGCAGAAGTCGTGTATTGCCGCAAGATATACACCGGCCATGATATTCCCGATTTCCGGTATAACCGAGTAGTCCTGGGTATCGGCTTTCTTCATTTTACGATCTATTGAAGTTTGCGCTAGCGCGACAAGCTGTTTTGTCTGATCAAAAGGGACAATGAAAAACATATCCCCCCGGATATCTCCCACCATATGCATCTTTGCGCAGGTTACCGGCATTGCAGGATCGCCGATGATAGAACTGGCTTTGGTGGTCGGAAGCACATGGATGGAAGGCTTGGACATATCAAATCGATGTGCGAGGATCTGCTCCAGGGCGGTTGCGGCGTTGCCCGATCCAATATTCATCATTTCTTCCAAATAATCTTTATACTCTTCCAATAAATATTTTTTAATCATGGTCACTGGCTCCTATTTTTTTAAACAGTTCGACGCCGAGTAATGCCGGGACATCCAGCAGCAGGGCAACGCTGCCGTCGGGCAAGATGGTGCCGCCTGAAAATCCCTTTAATCCCTGGGTTGCCGTGTCAAGGGGTTTGATAATATTTTCTATCTGGTCGATTACCGCATTTACACCCAGGGCAATGAATTTGTCCTCCCGGTAGATGATTACCGCAACGAGGGTTTTGTCCGCTTCACCCGTGTCGATATTCAACAAATCTTTTAGTTTTAGAAACGGAATGACTTCATTGCGGAGAATGAGGACTTGCCTGTTTTGGATATCTTTAATATTTTCCGGCCTGACTTCCAGTGTTTCAAGCACCATATCGGAAGGTATGACAAAGACATGCCGGCCGACCTCCACCATCAGGGTTTGCATGATTGCCGGGGAAATGGGAAGTATCAGAGAAAACCGCGTGCCGGCGCCCTTCTTGCTTGTTATCAACACTGTTCCGCCGTGTTTTTCCGTGGCGGTCTTTACGACATCCAGCCCCACGCCCCTTCCGGAAAGTCCTGTAATTTTAGACGCACTACTGAAGCCCGGCCTGAAAAGCAAGGCAAAGACAGACTTTTCCGGCATTGTTTTTGCTTCTTTTATGGTTGTATATCCTTTCGCCAGCGCGGCCTTCTTTACCGCTTCCGTGTCAATGCCGGCCCCGTCATCCTCAACCCCGATAATGATTTGATTTTCAGTCCGTGTTGCAGTCAGTTTGATGGTGCCTGCCCTTCTTTTTTTGTTCTGCTCGCGCAACTCGGGCGGTTCTATCCCATGGCCGATTGCATTGCGCAATAAATGGAGCAACGGTTCACCCATATCATCAAGCACGCTCTTGTCCAGTTCCGTCTCGCTACCCTTCGTAACAAGGTCAATCTCTTTATGTTTCTCCATGGCAATGTCCCTGACCATTCTCGGAAACTTCTGAAAAATTTCTTCTACAGGCACCATGCGCGCGGAAGAAACCCTCTCCTGAAGTTCTGCAATGATATGATTCATGGATATCATTACGCCTTTCAGCTCTTTCGTGAGCATGCCGGAAACAATATTGTTAAGGCGGTTTCGTGTAATAATCAGTTCGCCGACAAGGTTAAAGAGGGCATCGATCACGTCAACATGGATCTTTACGGTTTGTATCTTTTCAATCGCCGAGGTTGCCTGGCTCTTTATCTCGTAAACGGACAGATCCTTTACGATCCCGATAAAGAACCCTTTGTCGCCCAGGCACAGTTTGCTCAACGCTAATTCCATGGGAAAGATGGATCCATCCTTGCGAAGGCCGCGGACATGACGTCCGGCAGCCATTGTCGCTGCCTTGTCTTTTTTGAGGTATTTGCGGATGTAGCCGTCATGATTCGCCCGGTAAGGTTCAGGCATCAGCAGGTTCACGTTCTGTCCGATGGCCTCGCTGGCGGGATAGCCGAATATACGTTCCGCCTCCGGGTTAAACGCTTCGATGATGCCGTTTTCAGCGATCACGATGACCCCCTGTTTTGAAAGCATCTCGTTGGATTCGATGTGGTCCATCTTCTGTGTGATGGCCTCAATCCTTTCCGTTATAATCTCCGGCAACTCCTCCTGGGCGCCTTTTTCAGCCCGCTCATTGATCATCGCCGCTATCGTATCGGTAACTTCAAAGAGAAAATCTACCGTGTCTTTATTGATGGGGATTTCCTGTTTGCGCAGACGGCCCAAAAAATCTTCACATTTGTGGGAGAAGGCACTGACATCCATAAAATTCAACATATTAGAGGCGCTTTTTAATGTATGGAATATCCTGAATACCTCGTCCAGCTGTTCTATCCGGACATAATCCTTTTCAAGGGCGAGCAGGGCGCTGTTGATCTCCTGGAACCCCTCCTTTGCGTCTGAAAGGTATTCCTTCATAAACATCGAAAAATCTAATTTATCCGTATCAGACATCGGTTCCCCTGTCCCTTATATGAAACTACGTTTCGATTGACGATTGACGATTGTTGATTGTTGATTGTTGGTATCGGGTCGCTCTGTCATTCTTATAGAAACGTAACTAAATAATATTAAACAATATATTCTTTGCGTCTTGGCGCCTTTGCGAGAGAATGAGCCTTTAAAATGGTGGCGCGAAGCAACGCAACAAATATTCAATTTTCATTAGTCAATATTCAATACAATAGTTTCTCCAACGATCAGACGGCCGTTTATTTGGCCGGCGGCGCGGCTCATATCATCCGCATGATCGTCTTTGCAATGCGCTGCAGCGGCACCACGGTGTCTACGCATCCCATTTCAATGGCTGCCTTCGGCATGCCAAACACCACGCACGAGGACTCGTCCTCGGCAATCGTGCTTCCGCCGGCGTCCTTGATCGTCTTTAACCCTTTTGCGCCATCACTCCCCATGCCGGTAAGGAGGACACCGACGACATCCTTGCCATACACCCTTACCGCCGATATCATTGTGTAATCGATTGATTGCAGTTTGGCAGCCTTGTTGCTCAGCTTAATCCTTTTGTGCAACCCATCGGCTTCAATAGCGGTTTGAGCCCCCCCGGGGGCGACAAATACCCTTCCGGGCGCGATGATGTCATTATCTTCGGCCTCGGAAACATCAAGGGCGCATTCCCACTTTAACTGCTCTGCGAAGAGGGCGGTGAATACCTTATCCATATGCTGAACGATCACGATACCTGCCGATATAGAATGCGGGATATCGGAAAGGACGGTAGCCGTTGCCTTGGGTCCTCCTGTGGAGGCACCGATGATGACAATTTTTTCCCTAACTGCCTGTTTGTCCTCTCTGAGCACATAAGCTTCTTCAGCAAGACAAGGTTCAATCTTACGGACATTGGCTTTTGCAGCAATATGCACTTTTGCTATAATCTCGTCCTTTATCTCGTCTATTGCATAGGAAATTGTACCTGTCGGTTTCCGGATGTAATCCACAGCCCCGAACTGAAGAGATTTAAGCACAACGGACATATTTTTTATGTCAACCCCGCTTAATATCAACACGGGCGTCGGGCATTCAGCCATAATGCGGATAAGCGCTGTATGTCCATCCATGGTTGGCATAGCGATATCGAGAAGCACCACATCGGGATGCAGGTCCTTTATCTTTTGCAAGGCTTGAGCTCCGTTATCTGCGGTGTCCACAACCTCAATCGCAGAATCGGTCTTCAGTATATAGGAGATCGATTTTCTCATGAAACTCGAATCGTCAACAACCAAAACCCGTATCATTTTATCTCCGTTGGACGTGTGCCCGTTTTTTTGAATATTCGATCATCCCGCGTCCTTCAGTGTTGACCCAGCACGCTGTCAATCTCAGCGGCAATATCTTCAGGTTTAAACGGTTTTCTGATATACCCCGATGCACCGATTTCTTTTGCTTCTATCTGTTTTGATTCCTGTCCAACAGCGGTTACCATAATAATTTTCGCCTGGGAGTCCTGTTCCAACAACGCCTTCAATGTAGAGATGCCATCCATCTCCTTCATGATGATATCGAGGGTGACAATGTCGGGTTTCAGTTTTGGATAAAGCGCTATAGCCTCCTTCCCGTCTGTTGCGGCACCTATAACCGTGTGTCCATGCTTTTCAACGATAAACCTTAATGAACTCCTCATAAATGAGGCATCGTCAACAATCATAACCTTTGCCATTTCTTTACCTCCGTTTTTTTTAACTGCCGCCCATCATCATTCGTCAGTCGAAAATTATTGTTTAGGATATGAAACAAAGCGCGGTGTACTATATGCGGCCTTTATGTTTCAGCTCTTGTTGTGTCTAATGTATTTGCCTCGTGTATCACCTGGTTAATGATGTCAGGTTCGATCATTTCTGTTTTTTCGAGGATCTTTTTAATGTCCAGCAGAATGACGATCCTTTTGTTCAGCATGCCGACACCCGTGATATCATCATTTTTTGTCATATAGCTTGTCGATTCATGCAATTTTTGCACCGCATCATCGGTGATTTTGATTACCTCCTCAACAGAATCAACCATGATACCGAGGGGAAAGCCGAGATGCTCCACGATGATAAAGCGGGTATCTTCGTCACGTTCTTTTTCACCAAACCCGAATTTTTTTCGAAAATTAATGATAGTGGATAATTTGCCGCGAAGATTAGCAACGCCGTCGATATACGGAAGCGAATTGGGAACCAATGTTACCTCCAGCGGCAGTGAGATTTCCTGAACCAACATGGCCTGGATACCAAATTCCTGTGACATTATTTTAAAAACAAGATATTGATCCGGCTCGACCTCTTCGGCCTCTATCTCGTCAGTTATGGTTTGCCCCGGCATGGTTTACCCCCCTTTCCTTTTAGACATTTGGTGTCAAAGTATATTCAGCGAATGTCAACACACAACAATTTTTGAAGACCCTGCAGCAAGCTGCAGGGAATCTTCCCAGTAAGGCATTTTTTCTATTTTGATTCGCTCGCATTCCCCGTGGCAAGCCACGGGGAATGCGCTCACTATGCTGGTTCAAGCGGCTGCAGCTGCCATTTTGTTCATGCCCTTAGACTGTTTTTTTGCCGGAATTTTCAGATCTACTTCTTCCTCAACATTAAAACGTTCCACCGTCTTCTGGAACTTTTCCGACATATCGGCAAGGTTGGTGGCAATGGCTGTCAGTTCCTGCATCTTGCCAAGAAGCCCTTTGGAGCCTTCCGCTGACTGTGTGGCGGAAGTGGCTGTGTCGACGGCGATGCCGCTGATCTTGTCGAGACTCTGGGAGACCGAATCGATGCTCTTTTTCTGGTCTGCAGCTGCCACCGAGATGACCTTTGCCGTGTCTGATGTCACGTTAATACCGCGATCGATATCTTTTAAAGAGCTTGAGGTTAATTCGATGGAACCTTTCACGAGGGTGACATTCTCGGCCATGGTCTTGATCGTTAAAGCCGAATCCTGTGTTTCCCTCAGAACTGATTGGACCAGTGTCGATATTTTTTTTGCCTGCAATTTGCTGTCGGCAGACAACGTTTTAACCTCCTCGGCAACCACCGCAAAGCCTTTACCCTGCTTGCCCGCCCGAACAGCTTCGATGGCGGCGTTGATGGCCAGGATGTTGGTCTGGGTGGCAATATCACGGATAACGTCAACAATTTCCTGGATCTGTTCACTGCTTTTGCTGAGGGATTCAATCCTGCCGACAGATTCATTCGAACCCTCCAGCATCAGGTCGGTGTTCTTGATGGTTTCAACCATGGCTTTGCTGCCTTCGTTTGTCGCTTTATTGGCTATTTCCGTGTACTCATTCATGCTTTCCGACTGACTCAACGTATTGGAAGCCGTTTCTCCCACTCCCTCGCTCTCTCTTGACGCCTCCGCAATCTGTTGCGCCTGGGCTTTGGCGCCATCTGCAATCTGTTCAATGGTAATGGAAAGCTGAGACAGCAGGGCATTCATTTCCTGTCCGGCGCTCAAGGTTTTTTGGGAGACCGTGCCAATGTTGATACCCGCTTCGCGAAGCTCCGAGACAATACCTTTCAGGCTCTCGATGGTGCTGTTGATGCCGTCAACCATCGAGGCAAATTCGCCTGATGATTCCACGACAATCATTCGCGAAAGCACACCCTTGCCCACCATGGACATAACGTTATTGATATCACCGATAATATTGTTGAGATTATCTACCATGCCATTGATCGTATTCTTTAAATCCAGGATCTCTCCCTGGGCTTCTACCGTAATCTTCTTGGATAAATCACCCTGGGCAACCGCCGTGGTCACCTCTGCGATGTTCCTCACCTGAGTGGTTAAATTTTCCGCCAGCATATTCACGTTGTCGGTCAAATCCTTCCACGTGCCCGCCACTCCGGGAACCGCAGCCTGTGCGCCCAGTTTACCATCCACGCCGACTTCTTTTGATACCCGGGTAACTTCACCTGCAAATGTGCTTAGCTGATCCACCATCGTATTTATGGTCTCTTTCAACTGAAGTATTTCACCCTGCGCATCAACTATGATCTTTTGATCAAGATCACCTTTGGCCACCGCTGTGGTTACCTTGGCGATATCTCTGACCTGGGACGTCAGGCTGGATGCCATCGCATTCACATTTTCGGTAAGGTCTTTCCAGGTCCCGGCAACATCTTTGACCTCTGCCTGACCGCCGAGTTGTCCTTCGGTGCCGACTTCACGGGCAACTCTCGTTACCTCCGAGGCAAACGAACTCAGCTGATCCACCATCGTGTTGATCGTGTTCTTTAAATCTTGGATCTCTCCCAGCGCCTCAACCGTAATCTTCTTGGATAAATCACCCTGGGCAACCGCCGTGGTCACCTCTGCTATATTCCTGACCTGGCTGGTTAAATTTTGCGCCAGCATATTCACATTGTCGGTCAAATCCTTCCACGTGCCCGCCACTCCGGGAACCGCAGCCTGTGCGCCCAGCTTGCCATCCACGCCGACTTCTTTTGATACCCGGGTAACTTCACCCGCAAACGTGCTCAGCTGATCCACCATCGTGTTGATGGTGTCTTTCAACTGAAGTATTTCCCCCTGCGCATCAACTGTGATCTTCTGATCAAGATCACCATTTGCCACCGCTGTGGTGACCTTGGCGATATCTCTGACCTGGGACGTCAGGCTGGATGCCATCGCATTCACATTTTCGGTAAGGTCTTTCCAGGTCCCGGCAACATCTTTGACCTCTGCCTGACCGCCGAGTTGTCCTTCGGTGCCGACCTCACGGGCAACTCTCGTTACCTCCGAGGCAAACGAACTCAGCTGATCCACCATCGTGTTGATCGTGTTCTTTAAATCTTGGATCTCTCCCAGCGCCTCAACCGTAATTTTCTTGGATAAATCGCCCTGGGCAACCGCCGTGGTCACCTCTGCGATGTTCCTCACCTGGGTGGTTAAATTTTCCGCCAGCATATTTACGTTATCGGTCAGATCCTTCCACGTGCCCGCCACTCCGGGAACCGCAGCCTGTGCGCCCAGCTTGCCATCCACGCCGACTTCTTTTGATACCCGGGTAACTTCACCCGCAAATGTGCTCAACTGATCCACCATCGTGTTGATGGTGTCTTTCAACTGAAGTATTTCCCCCTGCGCATCAACTGTGATCTTTTGCGACAGATCACCATTCGCCACGGCCG
>Ga0307991_1000357_pt1 | contig 33530 bp, 44 predicted proteins | sample EllFjometagen131_FD_203146 | JGI IMG/M metagenome (GOLD analysis project Ga0307991, IMG submission 203146) | Marine microbial communities from Ellis Fjord, Antarctic Ocean - #131 | ecosystem: Environmental > Aquatic > Marine > Unclassified | place: Southern Ocean | collected 2014-10-08 | reverse complement strand
GTTGTTAGGTAGCTTTAGAAGAATAAAATAAAGATTTAAAATTTGAGTTAGGTTGACAGTCAGGGTTTTATAGTATATACTTCAAGTAAGGATGTAAGGAAGTAATGAAAGGAGACTCTGATGACAATAACAGAAATAGCAAAAATTACCACAAAAGGGCAAATCACAATCCCTAATCGCATTCGAAAGCTTTTGCATTTAAAGGAAGGATCCTCTGTTGGGTTTGGCGTAACAAAAGATGGCGTAGTTTTAGTTCCCTGTAAGATCACAGCCAAATCTCCATACACAGCAAAAGAATGGGCTAAGATTGAGAAATTGGCTGGTGAAAAAGGTGAACGATTTTCAGATGCAAAAACCGCTAAAGCGTACTTGAAGAATTTATGAGATTTGAATTTAAGCCGTCATTTAAGCGATCGATTAAGTCTTTTCCTGAGAAAGAAAAAGAAGAAATAAAAGAAGTTTCTACTCAGTTAATAGATATGTTGTCCCGAGATCGAAGCGTTCATAAAGGTGTCGGGCTAAAGCGTCTAAGGGAAGATTTTTGGGAGATACGCAAAGGCCTTAAATCTAGGATTCTTTTTAGATGGAATGGTGATTTAGTAGAATTTGTACTTGCTGGAAACCACAATGATATTAAGCGATTTCTTAAGAATATTTAGAACTTAGATTGCACTTTAGAAAAAATTGGGTAGTTATCTAACGATGTCCACCTCGACGGGGTGGACATCTTGCAATTGGTTATATATCGAAATTTATTCTCTATAGTAGTGTTTAATAATCCCTCCAAGCCGTTCCTTGCATTTAATTTTGCCGTTTTTTACAACATCAAAATCAAGTGGTAGGTTCTTCAGTCCAGCATGTGGGCGTACTGTGTTATAGTATTTTGTATATTCCTTCACCAAGTATTTCAAGTGCTCTACTCCGAAGACAAAGAAGAAGTTTAAGCATTCTCTTTTTACTAAAGAAACCCAAGCCTCGGCATAAGGGTTCAAGTTTGGGCTTCTGTAAGGAATCCTGTTAACCTTTACCCCGTAATCTTTGAAGATTTCATCAAATTCTTTGGAGAATTTTTTGTCGCCGTCACGGATTAGAATTTTTTCTGATTTTTCGTCGGAATCAAAAAATGGTTTTGAAGATTTAGCCTGATTGTTAACCCATTCTTGTGTAGGGTTTGTTGTCATGCCGGCAATGTGAACTTTTCTTGTATGTACATTAATAAAGAAGAGGATAAAAAACGTTTTTGGTCCAACAGCTGTCCAGACGGTTTTTGTGAAGAAATCGCAAGCCCATAAGGTTTTGAAATGTCTTTTGATAAAATTGTCCCATGTATCACCTTTTCTTTGAGGCATCGGATCAATGCCATACTCAATTAAGATATTTTTTACAGTATTGCGGGACAGGCTTTTGATTCCTAGCTTCTTTAGCTCGCCAAGAATTTTTGTATATCCCCAAATATTTTCCTGCGCAAGTCTGATTACTAATTCTCTGATTTCCTGAGGAGTCCGTCTTCTGCCACGCTTAGCATCTTTTTTGCTTGCAGGAATTCCGCTTGTTGCCCATTTTCTGAAAGTAGAATAACTAACAATAGAAATGAAATGTCTAATGCTGCCATTAAGCGGAAGGCCGTATTTAAGGAGTTTTCTTTTTTCGTAAGCAGTGACATTGACTCGTTTTCCGGCCTTGCTTCTTAAAATCTGGTTTTCAACTTTTAAATAATCAATCTGTCGCATAAGGTTGCTATGCACAACATGGCCTAAGAGGAATAAAAACTCTTGGAAAATTCGGTTATTTCTGGTATAAGATTGTTCAGACATGAGCAGAAACTCCTTTTGTAACATGTTTAATTTTCAACTATTTACGCTTGCTTGCAAGATGTCTCTTAATTTTTGCACCCCACTGAAAGCCATAACCAAAAAAATATGTGAAATTAACGATTTTCATCAACTAAAACCTTCCTTAAATGCCTGCTCAGGTATTGCGCGACCATCGGTTGATGGTATGGAAATACTTGCTTTGGCATGGACTTGCTCCTTCATTTAGCAGATGTCCGGCTTTTGGCCCGGACATTTTGTAATTGATTATACATCAAATAGTTATGTCTATTTCGGGCTGAAAATAGTGGACAAAACGGACATTTTTTACGCCAAATTTCTTAATTTTGTACCATTTAAAAGCCATATAACAGTTCCTTAGTCAATTTTAAGCGATATATCATCATAAAATACCTCTCAGATTTCGCTATATTTCAGTATTAGTTGTTATATGGTGATCATTAGCCGCTTTAAGATTCAGAGATACTATTATATCTAGTATTTGCACGGGGAGGGTGGTGTTCAGGAAAAAGAAGTCATTTTTTTTGCAAGTGATATTGATGATTCTTGACAAACAAAATTTATGTGATAAGCTTTAATTGGAAGTGAAAATCATTTTCATTTAGGAGGAAATTTAATGTCAGGTAGACATAGAATGAGTCCACTTTGGTGGCATGGAAAATTTAAAGGTTATGGATATAAAATTACGGCAGGACGTGAAATTGTTTTAGGTATATTAGCAGGATCTGAAAAACATTTGAGCGCTGAGGAAATTTATATTAAAGCGCATGCAATTAATTCTGCAATTGGAATGACGACAATATATCGTACTTTAGATATTTTGGTAGAGATGAAATTAGTTAATAAATTTGATTTCGGTGATGGCCGATCAAGATATGAACTATCCGAAGGACCTAAAGGGGCTCGGCATCATCATCATTTAGTGTGTACATCATGTAATAAGGTAATTGACTATACAGATTTTATTGATGAAGAAGTTGAACTATTGGCAAGAACAGAAAAAAGTCTTACTGGAAAATATAATTTTAAAATATCTCAGCATCTTATTCAATTTTATGGATTATGTGAAAACTGTCATAATGAAAAGTAAGGATTAATTTTTTTGTTTTTTAGTGGGAATGGTTGTCATTAACATTTAGGGGTTTTGAATTCCAAATTTTGATGGAATAGGTCCAAAAAAAATATGACCTTTAGTAGGTCGCGGTACGGGATATTGTGTAGTTTAATTAGAGACAGATACTTTAGATATTGTGGAAAAGATTAGAAAGGAGGTGGATAATATGCCTAGAGGAGATAGAACAGGTCCTGCAGGATTAGGGTCTATGACAGGTCGTGCTGTAGGTTACTGCGTTGGCCATTCTGTACCAGGATATGCTAATTCAATTCCTGGAAGAGGTCGCGGTTTTGGATTCGGACGTGGCTTTGGCAGAGGCCGTGGTTTTGGTAGCGGCTTTGGCTGGCAAGGGGTTGGATATCCTTATGCCTATAGGAATCCTTATTCTGCGGTTCCTTATGCTACGGAAATGACCCCACAACAGGAAACAGACATGTTGAAAGGTCAGGCTAAGGGTATGCAGGATGAGATTAATGCGATTAATGAACGCATAAAGGAATTAGAATCCAGCTCAAAGTCTTAGAATGATGAGCGAAATGCAAGATAGGTGGGCAATAGAGTGAAGTGGCTATTCCCGCCTGTTTTGTAGATTTTTTAAGGAATCAATATTGCGAATAACAATTTTTTAAAATAAAAAATGTATCTTTTTATATAAGAGAATAGAAGAATATGTTGATTTAATGATAAAACATGATTTTTTAATATGGGAGATGTAGATGGCAGTTAAAATAGACAATAACAAATGTGTGGGATGTGGCGCTTGCGTAGATATATGTGGCGTTGATGCTATAAAAATTGAAAATGATAAGGCAGTTGTCAGCGAAGAATGTGTTGAGTGTGGCGCGTGCGTTAATCAATGCCCCAACGAAGCAATTTTATTTTAAAACTTAGGAGGTGTGAGATGCCAGGTGGAGACGGAAGAGGTCCAAAGGGACAAGGACAAGGTCGAGGTTTTAGTGGAGGCAATCCGGGATCGGGTGGAAATTGTGTTTGCCCAAATTGTGGTGAAAGGGTTCCTCATCAGCAGGGAGTTCCCTGCAATGCAGTGAACTGCCCTAAATGCGGCAATAAAATGACAAGAGGATGATTGTAGGTTTTTAGTTAGCATGCCTGTGATTTTCGTTGAATGAAAATGTTTACTCTATTGAAATTATTTTAGATAAATTGAAGTAATGAAAATTAAAAGGAGCGATTAATGTCGCAAGTGTATTTTTAAGAAAAAGCAAACAATATAATAATATTTTGAAACAGGAGTTAAAAATGGATGATCTTCAATGGAAATTTTCCGACAAATTTAGAAGTCACTGGATAAAAGTAAAATTTTATAAAGAAGAACCCAATTTAAAAGACGTAAAAAAGCTAAAGGATATAAGGTTTTGTGAGGCAACTAAAGAGGCTATGACGAATTCCATTCTTTTAGATAAAGAAAGCATATCCTGTCCTGGAGCGCAATATGCTTTTGGTTGGAGAGCTAATGATAAAAAGAGATTTCCGGATAATTGTTATGATAAACGACAAGCCAAAAACAATATTTTAAAATCAATAATTTCGCAGACGCCTTATTTTAAAAAGCCTTTTAAATATATAGGATTAAATACTGATGGTACACCGGATCTTATTATGTCGTATATGCCTCCAGAAGAAGTCATGAATTTGATGAAAATATATCAAAATTATAAAGGAGAAAATTTAGATATTTCTCTCAGCACTATGATGTCTATTTGTTCAGGTATAGCAGTCAGGACTTTCTTGGAAGATAAAGTTAGTTTTTCTTTTGGCTGCGATGATTCACGTAAATATGCCGGATTAAAAAGAGAAAATATGGCCGTTGGTATTCCGAAAAGATTGTTTAATGTATTTGTGGATTAATTGGGGAAAGGTGGTGTCTTATGGCAATTTTAAGACAGATATTAAAGTTAAAGATTCATGGAGCAACCATTACTACTCGGTTTTAATTGGGTTAATCATGGGGGCAAGGGTGGGAAGTAAGTTCTCTTTAAAGACAAAACCAGCATGGTTAGAAATTGGGCTTGCAGTATGCACTGTAATTTCGGCTATATTAGTTCTAATTAAAGGAGTGTTTTAATAATGAATAATGAGAATGAGATGAGCAGGATAAAAAAAATAGTTGTTATAGGATGCTCCGGTTGCGGCGCGCTAGCCGCTTTGATGCTGAAAAAGTTAAGATTCTCTCTGGAGGTAACAATAATCAGAGAGCCGGAAGAGAAGGGTTTATTAACAAGGTGTGCGACGCCGTATATCTGTTGTGGCAATGTGATGGTGGATGCGTCCTATAAGGACGACAGTATATTTACGGAAAAAGGAATAAAATTGATAAATGTAACAGCTGTAGGGATAGATAGAAACAAAAAAAGTATTAAAACATCTGATGGAAATACATATTTTTACGACAAGCTTGTTTTAGCGACTGGCGCTAAACCTATTATGCCTCCTGTTTCAGGGGTTGATTTGCCTGGGGTATTTACCCTTCGCACAAGTGGTGATGCTATCAATATTCTCAATTGGATAAATTCTAAACGTGTGAGAAATGTCGTTCTTTTGGGTGCTGGTGCAATAGGAGTCGAAAAGGCCTATTTGCTTTCTCGGCAGGGACTAAAAGTTACACTTGTTGAAATGTTCGGGCATGTTATGTCCAGCATATTAGACGCTGATATGAGCGAAGAAGTGCAAACCTATATGCAGGAAAAAGGGATAAATTTGAAATTAAATCAGAAAGTAACCTCAATTAATGGTAATGATAATGTGGAAGGAGTAATGCTGGATTCAGGAGAAGAGATAAACGCAGACATGGTAGTTATTTCTACGGGCACGCGTTGTAATGTTGAACTTGCCAAAGATGCAGGATTAGACCTGGGCGAGCTTGGCTTAAAGGTTAACGAATATTTGCAGACTTCAGATCCTGATATATTTGCCGGAGGAGACCTTATAGAATACCAAAATCATGTTACGGGTAAGCCAGTGCTCGGCCAGTTACGTCCAAATGCAGTGATTGCTGGCAGGGTTATTGCTAAGAATATTTTAGGTTTTAATGTTACCTTTCCACCCTTAATTAATAGTTTTTGTACCAAATTTTTCGATAAATCAATTGCAGGAGCGGGGATTACTGAACTCGAGGCGAAAAAAGAAAGTATTGAAGTAATTACTGCAAAACAAAGGTCTACCAGCATGCACTCTATGATGAGGGAACGCAAACCGTATGTTGTTAAACTTATATTTGATAAACAGAGTCAGAAATTGATAGGCGGGCAAATTGTCAGTGATTCCGAATCTTCGGTAAGATACATTGATGTCATTGCGATGGCAGTAAAATACGGTTTAAAGATTTTGGATATGACTACATTTAGATGTGCTGGCCAACCGGAGTTATCACCAGATCCCGGCAAGGAACCGATAGCTTTGGCAGCCGAAAGTGCATTTGAGGAATTGCATAATAAATAATTTATTAATATTAATAAATTGCTGGTTTTTAAAAGGATTACTACAATAAAGAATTAAGGAGAGTGTAAGATGCCCTGGATTAATGAAGAAAATTGTATTGCTTGTGGAATTTGTATCGAAAAATGTCCGGTAAAGGCAATTTCAATGCAGGCTGAAAAAGCAAAGATAAACGAGCAGGAGTGTATTCGTTGCGGCACTTGTCATAGCGTGTGTCCGCAAGAAGCAGTAAGGCATGATGGTGAAACAATTCCCGAGTTTATAAAAACCAATGTGGAAATGACAAAAAAGAATATGGAGCTTTGCGTAAAATATTTGGGTGAAGAAGATGAAAGAAGAAAATGTTTAGAGAGAATGAAAAAGCATTTTAACAGAGAAAAGGTTATTGCAGAAAAGACCTTAGAAGAGCTTTCTAATTTAGAATAAAAAATATTGTTAAAAAAGAGAGATAATTTTTTAGGTAAAATAATATGGAGAGAATAGTAATGAAGAAAGCGGGAAAAGTAGCGTGCAAAATTCTATTCGAGCTTGGTAGTATAATTAAAGAAGGCATAACAGGCATAGATATAAATGATTTTGCGGAAAAATTTATTATCCGCTATTACCCGGATTTTAATTTGTCGTCTAAAGGATATAATGGTTTTCCTTATTCTTTATGTGTTTCCGTAAATGAAGAAATTGTTCATGGGATTCCATCAAAAAGAATTATTAAAAACGGAGATTTGGTGAAAGTAGATATTGTAGTTGATCATCAGGGATGGTTTGCAGACACAGCAATGACCTATATGGTTGGAAAGGTAAGTTCAGAAGCAAAAAAATTGGTAAAAATAACCAAAGATGCTTTATATAAAGCAATAAAAGCAGCAAAGCATGGAAATACTACAGGAGATTTAGGATATATTATTCAAAATTGTGTTGAAAAAGAAGGCTTTTCGGTCATAAAAGAATTTACTGGTCATGGTATCGGCAGAGAAATGCACATGGATCCGTCTATTCCCAATTTTGGTAAAAGAGGAGAAGGATCAAAGTTAATAGAGGGCATGGCTATTGCGATAGAGCCTATGGTTTTTATAGGAAAATCTGATGTTAAGATTGCTGATGACGGCTGGACTGTTAAGTCAAAGGATAATTCTTTGACTGCGCATTTTGAACATACCGTTTTGATTACTAAAAATAAACCGGTAATTATTACAAATTGATAAATTTGTTTCCATATTGACAATGTTGCATTTTTGTGGAGAAGGTCATGTTGATTTATAGTGCAAACTAAAATAAAAATATTTGTACAGGATATTTTGATTAAATGGATTGAAATCTGATTAGAGAAGAATAAAGGATGATGAAACGTACTTTTAAATTTTGCCCTTTATGTAAATATAGTTTACGACAAAAATTAATTGATGGTCGAACAAGATTGGTTTGTCAAAAGTGCGGCTGGATATATTATCAAAATCCTGAACCGGTTGCAGTTTGTGCAACAATAAATGAAGAGGGTGAAATACTCGTAGCTAAAAGAAACCTTGAGCCTGGAATAAATAAATGGGCGTTGCCCGGTGGCTTTGTTGAGTCGAATGAGACTCCTGATAAAGCATGTTTGAGAGAGCTGAAAGAAGAGACAGGGCTAAAAGGTAAAATTACAAGATTAATAGGAATTTATCTTCAAGAAATCAGATACTATGGTTCATTTCTTGTTATTGGTTATGAGGTTAGTGTGTCTCAATGTAACCTATCGCTAAATAGCGAATTAAGAGATGCGAAATTTTTTAATAGACAGAATTTACCCAGTATTCCTTTTTCATCTCACAGGAAGATAATAGATAAGGTTTTTGGAGATACATTTGTTGGAATAGAAAAAATTCAACGTTAGAGATGATTATGAAAAGTGAAATTTTAAACATACGTAATATTAAGCGAATTGTATTAACGGGAGCTGAATCAACTGGCAAGACAACTCTTACCAAGCAATTAGCTGATTATTATCATACAGTTTGGGTTCCTGAATATGCTAGAGAATATGTAGAGAAGCTCAATCGTCCATATGGATATAAGGATATTGTCCAGATAGCTAAAAAACAAATTGTATCGGAAAATAAATATTTACGAAAGACTAATAAATATTTATTTTTGGATACAGCCTTAATTATTATTAAAATATGGTTTTCTTATAAATATAAGAGGGTTCCCGAATGGCTACTTCTTAGGATAAGAGAGAATAAATATGATTTGCACTTGTTATGTGATTCCGATATTCCCTGGATAGATGAGCCTGTTAGAGAGAATCAAGAATTAAGAAAATATTTATCGGATTTATATTTGAAGGAACTTGAAAATAATAACTTTCCTTATTGTGTTATTGCAGGAAAGGGGGAAATTAGATTACAAAAGGCTATTAAATCTATTGATCAATATTTTGAAAGAAAATTGATACCGCATGAGGTTAATAACTAAAAATATTTATTATGCGATCAGATCGATTCTTTACATGGCACAGAAGTCGAATAAAATGACCTCTGTGAGTGAATTAGTAGATAAATTGAATATGCATAGAGCTTTTTTAAGGAAGATATTGCAGGTTTTAAGCAAACACAAAATATTGAAATCTTCAAAAGGACAAGGCGGAGGATTCACTTTAAATATGCGACCTTCTAAATTGCGAATTATAGATGTAATGGAGATATTTAGAGGAAAAATGGATATTATGGATTGTTTGTTGGAAAAAAATATTTGTCCATATCCTGATGACTGCGCATTGATGGCGAAAATGAAAGATATTGAAAAAATTCTATATAGAGCGCTGGAGACAACTACAATAACTACTTTGTTAAAAAGCAGGAACAAAAAGACCTTTATTAAGTTTTGTTTTTTTGACAGGGTTTAGAAAGATTTAAAATGGAAAATTTAAATCAAATTGCGAAGGAACTTAAAATTCATGCTCCTTTTACAATTTTTGGAGCGATTACCGGGATTATTTTAATAGCTCTTTTTCAAAGATTACCGACAGGAATTTCTTATAACATTTTTTACGTACTTCATCCTATACATGTTATTTTGAGTGCTCTTGTAACAGTTTCGATGTATGAACTGCATAAATGTGGTGGTCGAAGCAAAAAATGTAATCTTTGGATTCTTTTAGTAATTGGATATGTTGGATCTATAGGCATTGCGACAATAAGTGATTCTGTTATTCCTTATTTGGGTGAAGTTGTGCTTGGAATGCCTAACAGAGAGATACACATAGGATTTATTGAGAAGTGGTGGTTGGTTAATCCTTTGGCAATGGTTGGTATTGCGATTGCCTATTTCAAGCCGTCAACGAAATTTCCTCATGCCGGGCATGTGTTATTCAGCACATGGGCGTCATTGTTTCATATGATTATGGCGATAGGGAAGCCTTTAAATTGGCTGATGTATTTGGGTGTTTTTATTTTTCTTTTTTTAGCTGTTTGGTTACCCTGCTGTGTGAGTGATATTGTGTTTCCACTTTTATTTGTAAACAAAAAATCAAAGGTAAAGGGAGATATTTGAAATACCGATTATGGAAATTAGCATTGTCCCATTGGGTACTTAAACGGCTTCTGTCAGTATTTACGTAGCAAATTTTATAAAAATTTTGGATAAAAAAGATAGTAAGTATAAGTTAACGTTTACGGGAATAATAATAGAAGCCGATTCATTAGTGAAATTATTAAAAATACAAAATAATTGAGGTTCGAATGCTTAAGGTCATTATTGTTTCAGTTTTTATATTTTTCATTGCTATTATAATGGCTATGACTGGGCGTGGTGGTGGCAATTTTTATGTTCCTGTTTTAATTGTTACCGGGCTTGCCATGCATGAGGCGGCTACTGTTGCTCAGTTTATTTTATTTTGCACAGCTGTTGCGGCGTTGTTGGTTTTTCAGAAGAAAAAAATTGTTGATTGGAAGTTGGCGTTGGTTATTGACCCTCCGACTGACGTGATGGCGTTTGTGGGTGGTTATTATGCTCATTTGTTTAGCGGAAATGTTTTGAAATTTATTTTTGCTTTTTTACTAGTTGTCGCTGGTTTTCTTATGCTTTATCCTGTTAAGGAAAGACCTCAGGATAACCAAAAACGTTTTGGTTTTTGGCATCGCCAATTCGGGGATAGCAGTTATGTTGTTAATCTTTGGGTTGCTATTCCTATTACGGCATTGACAGGGTTGGTTGCGGGAATGATTGGGATATCCGGAGGGAGCTTTAAAATCCCATTGATGATTCTTGCGTGTGGCGTTCCGATGCGAATTGCTATAGGAACTTCTTCGGCGATGGTAGCAGTTACAGCCTTGATGGGATTTTTGGGGCATACTGCTGGTGGAGATTTTAATCCCTATTGGGCAATTCCTTTAATGATTGTGGCAGTGCTTGGTGGATTGATTGGAGGGATGTTGTCTTTGAAAACTAGGCCTGATAATTTGAAGCGGATTTTTGCATACACTACTTTAGTTGCAGCGGTATTTATGCTAGTTAACGCCCTTACTTTTGTTTAAGAAATATTTTTAACTCTACCTTTATAGTTTTAAAATATGCTTGACAAAAAGTAGTTATATATTGTATTATTTAATAATACGATATAAAAAAGGAGGTAGGGTTATGAATTACGAAAAAGAAAGTGAATTGTTAAAAGCATTGGGGCATCCTGTTCGATTGAGGATTGTTGAAAATTTGTTAAATGATGAATGTAATGTTAATAAGATTATGAATATCCTCAATATTCCTCAATCAACTGTTTCTCAGCATTTAGGGGTATTAAAGAACAAAGGAATAGTAATCGCGCGTAAAGAAGGGGTAAGGACTTGTTATCGTGTCGTTGAAAAAAGAATTAATAATATCATTAAGATTTTAAAGAGCTAAAATTTTTTTAATACAAATATCATATTATTGCAATAATATAATGGAATAAAAAATATTAAAATTAGAAATACATCAAACAATAGAGAGGGGATCCGAATGGAAGTTATATTAACTGATGAAAATTTTGAACAAGAGGTGATTAAATCGGAATTGCCGTGTTTAGTTGATTTTGGCGCTGATTGGTGTGCTCCTTGTCGAGTAGTCGCGCCAATAATGAAATCAATTGCTGAAGAATATAAAGGGAAATTGAAGGTTGGAACAGCTAACATTGACCAAGCACCCAGCACCGCTTCGAAATACGGGATTATGAGTATTCCGTCTTTGTTTCTTTTTAAAAATGGTCAAGTGGTCAACAAAGCTTTAGGCGCTGCTCCCAAAGAGCAGATTATTTCAACCATTAATTCGTATCTTTAAATAAAGAATATTACTGTTATTTAATTATTTTTTAAGGAGGGTTATATTTATGCCACTTTATTCATATGAATGTCAAAAATGCGGAAATATTTTTGATCTTTTGGTAGGTATGACTGCGGAAAAAGCAAAGATGGAATGCCCAAAGTGCCAAAGCAAGAATATAGTCAAGCTGATTTCTATTCCAAGCATACATGCTAAGAAGTCAGACTCTTCCGGAGGGAGTTGTTCAACAGGGACTTGTCCTACATGTATGCCTTAAATTTATGAAATGAGGAATGTTTAGTGATTGAAAGTATTCAATTATGCCTAAAGCATAACGGAAGAGTGGATGGGAAGAAGAAGATTTCGTTTGAGCCGGGACTTAATGTTGTTATTGGACCTAATGGCTCTGGGAAAAGTTCTTTATTAGAAGCCATCTATGATTGTCCTGATTGTAAGCGGCAAAATGATAATACAACGAGATACCATTATTTTAACAGTGAAACAATGAATCCTCATAGATCCGAAGAACATTTTAAGGGGATTAGAGGCTCTATTGTCCGCGTGCGTGCTATGTTTTCATCTCATGGAGAAACAATGAGGGATGTTTTAAAATATCTTAATTTTAAGCCGGGAGATTGTCTGCTTCTTGACGAACCGGAATCGGGACATGATTTAAAATGGATTATAAAGATCCGTAAAGGATTAGATAAAATTTGTAAGATGGGCACGCAGGTAATTGTTGCTTCACACCATCCAATGTTTTGGAATGCTTGCAATATTGTTGAATTAAAAAGAGAGTATCTTGAGAAAACATTAAATGTATTTAAGAAAAATTTTTCAAATTAAAAAATAGTTAAAATTTTATGGAAAAATATAAAGTCATAAAAGAGTCTGAGCTAAAGAAAGAAAAGAGTAATGATTGTAGGCATTTAATAAAGTCGCGATGCATTTCTTTTTTAAAGAGGAGTTTTTTGATAGCTAGTCCTTTAAAATAAACATCAATAAATATATTGCAGGGAAGTATTTAATAAAAAAAGGAGAAAGATTATGTATCAAACAGTACTTAAAATGGTTAAATTTCAAATTATTGTATCTTTGGTTGCAATATTTTTAGGAGGAAATTTTTTTACATGCACTGTTTTTGCTGCTGAGAAAAATATTGAAAAAATATCTTTTGATAACATATATGCGTTTAAAGATGGGGGATTGCAACTATATCAATCTCAGGATAAAAATGAAAAATTAACTTTGGGTGGAGAAATTATTACCCGATATGCCTATTGGAATTGGTTTGAGGCTTCTTCAGATAACAATGAATACAATTATGGTTTTCAGAGAACCCGTCTTAATTTAAAGTTTGACTCAAAATATGTGAATGTTTTTGTTCAGCCTCAATATGTGAATATGTTTGGTTTGCCTGATGATGCGGTTTCTCCTTCGCCAAGAGGTCCTTTAGGCATGGGGGGATTATATTATTTGCACAATAAAGAAGAAAATCCCTATAACGTTGGATTACATCAGGGATATTTGCAATTTAAGAATATGTTTGAGCAAGATATTTCTTTGAAATTAGGTCGATTTGAATATTGTGATGGATTAGAAGTTTTGAGGAAAACAGATGGAAAGAAGTTCAATACTGTAAAGAAAATGCGTTTAGCTGACAGATTGATTAGTTCTTTTGGATGGTCTGCTTTTGGTAGGAGTTTTGACGGCGGTTTATTTAGTTTTGATAATGAAAAAATTAATTTTACTTCGTCTTTCTTTTATCCTACTCAAGGAGGATGGGAAAAAGATATAAATGAAACTATTGAAGATATAAAAATTACAACCGCTACTTTGACGGCAAAACGAGGAGTCCCGATTTCGGGAGCTGAAATAGCTGGATTTTATTATAATTATCGAGACGATAGAAATGTGACTCAGAGGATTGACAATAGTGGTATTTCTACTTCTGCTGATGGTGTAGATATTGATATTCATATGATTGGAGGGCATTTGCTTGGAGTGTATGACTTGGGTCCTGGCCAATTGGATGTTTTAGTTTGGGGTGGAGCTCAATTCGGCAATTGGTATGAATTAGATCATAAGGCGTATGCTGTTGATGGGGAAGTTGGTTATCAGTTTGTTAATTTTCCTTGGAAACCGTGGTTGCGAACAGGTTATTTCATGGGTTCGGGAGATGATAATGCCGGAGATGGCGATCATGGAACATTTTTTCAGATGGCTCCTGGCACAAGAAAATATGAGCTTTTGCCTTTTTGTGATTTAATGAATACCCAGGATTTATTTTTTCAAGTAATAACTAAACCTTTTAAAAAATTAACTTTAAGAACAGATTATCACTTTATTTGGCTTACAGAGAGTAAAGATAAATGGTATATGGGTTCAGGTCCTACTCAAGAAAAGGGTTCTATTTTTGGATATTTAGTCAGGCCTACTAATGGAAAAAATAATTTAGCTCAAGAAATAGATGTGATTTTGAATTATTCGGTTAACCCTCAGTTAAGTTTAGCATTTTCATATAGTCATGTATTTGGCAAAGATGTTATAAGAGAAATATATGGAGTAGATGAAAATGCTGATTATGTTTCTTTAGAAATAAAATTAAAATTTTAGTAAAAGGAGATAATAGATGGAAGCGATAAACAAGAAAAAACTAAAGAATAAATTAACAATTGGATATATATTGCGTTGGTTTTCACCCCGCTGGTTTATTTTTATAATGGGTACTGGCGCTTTAGCAAATATTTGTCAACTGCTTGCGGGAAAACCCACGGGGACATTGCATAGCCTAGCAGTTTTTTTTCTGATGACCACTTTGGCAGTGTTTCCTGTAGCATCCTTCTTCATGGTGTTTAGATTTTTTGTTGGACTGGATTGTATTTTGAAGGAATGGAGACATTCGAGTTTAATTCAATTTTATTCGACTATTTCTATTGCGGCAGCAATATGCGCAACAGGTTTATTGAACATACCCCTATCGTTTATTTCCAAAAATATAGCTTATTCTTTAGCTGTTGTTTTTTGGTGGGTAGCTTGCCTTGTCGGCATATTTTTTATTTTTCTTACACCATACAAAATTATAACCGGCAATCATGCTGAACCTCGAAGGGCATTAGGTTTTTGGTTTCTTCCTCCGGTTGGACTTTTTGTTTTGGTTTTTGCCGGGAACTTTTTGGCTATGCATATGAATAATATGATTCATCTTCGTGCCCTTTTATTTTTTAATGCCATTATTTTAGGAATTGCTATTGCTTTCACTGTCGTTATTTATACAATTTTTATGTTTCGCGCACTTTTTTACAATTTTCCCCGAAAAGACGTTGCTCCCAGTTTTATGATAGGGGTGGCACCTGTTGGGGTTTCTATCATAGCTATAAATACAATTTTACCAGTAATTAAAAAAGTCGGAATACCGATAATAGATTTGGCTGTTTTTTCGTCACTGGTTAAGATTGGATCATTGCTGCTTTGGGGTTTTGGGCTGTGGTGGCTTATTGTAGCAACTGCAGTTATCGTTACTTACTTTGTAAAACAAAGAGTTCCGGTAACTTTGGGATATTGGGCATTTATATTTCCTCCTGCGGCATTTACTATTGCTTCTTTGATTCTTGCTAAGACATTAAATTTGATATTTATAAAATATATTGCCATTGTTTTAGCAGTATTGCTTGTTGCAGCCTGGATTATAAATGTAATTTTAACTATTAAGGGAATGATAGATAGAACTATTTTTGATGTCTCACCTACTTTTAAGGGAGATATTCCATATCTTTAATATAAATTAGGAGGTACAGTTATGGCTACACAACTAATTTTTGTAAAAGGAAAAGAGTTTATAAAAAAGATTTTATCCGGAGAGAGAAATTTTTCAGGAATAGAATTAGAAGAAGGGTTTGATTTGTGCGGTGATGAGGGTTTTGATGAATTACAGGAGTATCTTAAAAAATGTGATTTCAAAGAAGGACCGATAAATATTGAAGGGTCTAAATTAAGGCATTTAGATGCTGATGGATTATATTTTCCGTTTGTACGAGCGAGGGGTGTAAATTTAAAGCACGCAACGTTAATGGGAGCAAATTTGGAAAATGCCCAGTTTGAAAATGCGGATTTGCGTTACACAAGGTTAGCTAGAGTTAAGTTGGCTAGTGCAAATTTGAAAAATGCAGATTTGAGATTAGCGGATTTGAATTTAGCTTTTTTAGTTGGAGCAATTTTAACTGAAGCTGATTTTGATGCGGCTGATTTAGAGTTTACGAATATGAAGAGCGCTGATTTGAAAGGTGTAAGAAATTTGCAATGGGCACGATTTTTAAAAACAGTAAATTTTCAGTTTGCCGACATAACGGACAAGGAAAAGGAGATTATCCGTCAGGCGTTATGGGCTGAAGAAAGTAAGAAGAGAAGGTTATTTGGAGGAAGCGGTTAATTTTTTTACAGATTAGAAAGGGAGAAGATGGAATGGATTTAAATGACAAAGCAAAGGAAAGAAATTTTTTTAGCGCAACAAGTAAGAAATCTATTCAAGAATTTATTGAGAGTGTCAAAGAAAATGCCCTAAGATTTCATTTTGGAGTCCGGCAAGTTTTTGATATGAAGGAGATGCATAAAAATCAAGGTGTTGATGTGGATGATGATTTTCAGATGTACCAGGTTATAGTTTGTAATTTTGGAAGGTCTTATAAATCTATAAGAAAGAATGTGGAAAGAGCCGCTGTATTGCTGCAACCTAAACAGATAATTGTTTTTGTTAAGGAAGGAATGACTAGAATAAATTATTTACCTTTTACAAAAGAGTTCATAGCTCAAGCTTTACCTGGGGATGATGAGTTTCATGGTGGTCTTTTTGAGAGTTGTCAAAGGATTATAGAATTAATTGAAGCATCAAAATAGGGAAAAATATGGGAAAAAATAATGATATTAAAAGATCTGAAATTAAAGAAAAATAGAGTAATGATCACAAGCATTTTTTAAAGGAGAAACTTTTTCCTTTTTTAAAATGGTGGCTTATTTTTACCTGTATTTATTCTGTTTCATCTGTTTGTCCTTTTTGCGGGAAAGTTGGATGCCCTGTCGGTGTTGGTAGCGTTGGTGCCTTTGGAGCTTTTTTGCTTTATTTATGCAGAACTGGAAACAATTGTTGCAAAGAATTTATTCTAAGTTAAAGTCTATAAAAACAAGTTTATAAAAAGATTGTAAAAGGAGGGAATCACATAATGATGATTTTAATTATTTTTAACCGGAATCCTTATGATGGAACAGATGTAACTTGGAATGGTTTACGGTTGGTGGAAAAGTTACTTAATTTAAATTTAGAAGTAAGACTTTTTCTCATGAATGATTCAGTCGATCTAGCAAGAGATGTTGCTAAACCGCCTAAAGGTTTTTTCGATCTAGGTGAAATGCTTAAAGAATTAATAAAAAAAGGTGTTCCGGTCAAAGTTTGCGGAACCTGCAAGGCAAGATGCGGTATTCATAAAGGAGAACCTTATTTTGAAGGCACACAAGAGGCAAAAATGACCGAACTAGCAGAGTGGGTAAAAGTAACAGATAAGATTATTACATTTTAACGGAAAGAAGCAAAATGGTTAGAGTAGATAAAACTAAATGTCAAGGTTGCGGGACATGTGTAAGTGTTTGTCCGCAACATGCCATTTCTTTGATGGATAATATAGCTAATATTGATGGAAACAGATGTGTTGAGTGTGAAAAATGCATTAATGTTTGTCCTACGGGAGCGATTCAACCCGGGGTGGGGTCTCAACGAAGTTTTAATTCAAATCAGGGTCAAGGTAGAGGTATGGGGCGTGGCGAAGGCAGAGGGTTAGGAAGAGGCCCTCGTGACGGAAGAGGCGGCGGCAGAAGAAGATAATAAATATATATGCGGAAGGCGGGAAAAGTTGTTTCAATAATTTTAGCTAAACTGCAAAAAATAATTAAGCAGGGAGGAAATATGAAGAGGAATAATATAAGTATTGCTATTTCCAGCGGTAAAGGCGGGACGGGTAAAACCTTTATTGCTACTAATTTGGCAAGAGTATTGTCTAAAAAGTACGATCAAATTCGTTATTTAGATTGTGATGTAGAAGAACCTAATGGGCATTTATTTCTTAAGCCTGTTATTGATAAAGAAGAAGCTGTTACTTTGATTGCTCCTGTGGAAGTGGATAAAGAAAAGTGTATTCTTTGCGGTAGATGCGAGAAAATTTGTAAATATAATGCCATAGCAATGGTTAATAAACAAGTACTCATATTTAAGGAATTGTGCCATGTATGCGGTGGATGCAAAATTGTTTGTCCGGTGGACGCTATTATTGAAAAGAAAAGAAAAATCGGTGTCATGAAAGAGGGCGTAAGCGATAAGATAAAAGTGTATTACGCATTGTTAGGAACAGCAGAAGGGGGGATGTCTCCTCGTCTTGTAAAGAAAGTAAAAGAATGTAGCGGAGGAGGGATTAACATTCTGGATTCATCACCGGGAACAAGCTGTCCGGTGGTAGAAACGGTTAAAGACGTAGATTTATGCGTTTTAGTTACTGATCCTACTCCTTTTGGCGTAAATGATTTAGAGCTTTCCGTAGATATGGCTAGGGCGGTGGGGCAAGAGCCGGTAATAGTGGTGAATCGAGCCGAATATAAAGACAGCGCTTTGAAAGAATATTGCTTAAAAGAACAGCTAGACATTATTGGGGAGATTCCCGATGAACGAAGAATAGCTGAGAGTTATTCTCGGGGTGAATTAGCTGCAGATGAATTCCCTGAATTAAAAAAAATGTTTGAAAATCTGGCTGATAAAATATTGATTTTAGCTCAACAGGAGAAAAAGACACCAAAATTAGTAAAAAAAGAGAAGTTATTTGATAAAAAAGTTCCCGAGGAAGCTAAGAAGTATGGCGCCTCTAGAGCTAAGAAACCTATAGAATTGGTGGTTATTAGTGGTAAAGGTGGAACTGGTAAGACTTCTTTAACGGCGTCTTTTATTGCTTTAGCAAAATCCATTGTAATTTCTGATTGTGATGTGGATGCTGCGGATTTACATTTAGTTTTATCACCCAAAATAAGGGAAAGAGGTTTTTTTAGCGGCGGAGTAGAGGCAGATATAAATCAGAGTTTGTGTGTTCAATGCGGGCAATGTAAAGAAGCTTGCAAGTTCTCTGCCATTAACGAGTATGAGGAGAAAGGTAAAAAGAGATATATAATTGATAAAATTGCTTGTGAAGGATGCGGGGTATGCGAATTAGTGTGTGAATATGGCGCTGTAAAAACTAAATCGGCAGTGAACGGCGAATGGTTTATGTCTGATACTCGGCATGGACCGATGAGCCATGCCAAATTGGGGGTAGCCGAAGAGAATTCCGGCCGGCTAGTTACGTTGGTCCGAGATAAAGCAGCTCTGCTTGCTGAGCAGAATAAGAGAAATAAAGCTATAATGGATGGAGCTCCTGGAACAGGGTGTCCGGTAATATCTTCTATTACAGGAGTCGATTATGCTCTGGCGGTTACTGAACCTACTGTATCAGGCGTGCATGATTTAGAAAGGATATTACAGGTGGCTAAACATTTCGGAGTTAAATCCGGGGTAGTAGTAAATAAATATGATTTAAATAAAGAATTAACACAGAAGATAAAAGAATTAGTAGGACAGTATAATTCGGAATTTATAGGGGTAATACCTTATGGAAAAGAAGTTACAGAGGCACAGATGCAGAAGCTTTCTGTAGTTGAATATACAGATACGGCTTTAACCGATAGTATAAAAAAGATTTGGGAAAAAATAGACAGAATTATTTAAATTTGACTGTACTATTTAAATAATATTTGAAAAAGAGTGGAGAGAAAATGGAAAAACGGGATTTGGTTATAATTGGTACAGGGCCGGCAGGCCTTAGCGCGGCAATTTGTGCTGGTTGTTCTGGTTTTAAACCACTGGTATTTGAAGAAAATATTCCTGGAGGTTTAGCTACGGAGATTCCTGTGCTGCAAAACTATCCAGGCTTTAGTGAAGGAATTAGCGGTAAAGATTTAATTGATAGAATGATTGAGCAGTGCAAGGAAGCCGCAATAGAAATACATCAATTCGAAAAGGTTACTAAATTAAATCTTGAAGGTAAAGAAAAAATAGTAGAAACAGATAAATTTAAATACACAGCTAACGCCGTGGTTATTGCTTCAGGAAGGCATCCCAATATGCTCGGTGTTCCTGGTGAAAAAGAGTTTCGGGGCAAAGGGGTTAGCTATTGCGCTGTATGTGACAGGGCATTTTTTAAAAATAGAAAGGTAACTGTAATTGGAGATGGTACACCGGCCGCAGAGGTTGCTTTGTATTTAGCCGAATCAGCCTCAAGTACGATTTTGGTAAATTTAAGTCCTGGGCTTGAAGCAGAGAAAGTCTTTATTGAAAGGCTTGAAGAGCAAAAAATAAATGTTTTAACTGGCGTCGAAGTAAAAGAAATCAAGGGAGACATTAAAGTAAAAAGCGTTGTTTTATCTGACAAGGAAACTGATGATATTAGAGAGATAGAAACTGACGGCATATTTTTACAATTAGAGGAGGAGCCTAACAGTCAACTAGCAAAAAGTGTTGGAATAAAAGTTAATGAAAAAGGATATATCGTTGTTGATGAGAAGGGAAGAACAAATTTTGATGGTGTATATGCTGTTGGTGATGTAACAGATGGTTCTGTAAAAAAGGTTATAACCGCTGTTGCGCAGGCCTTTGTGGCGGTTAATGATATATTCGAGAGAGGGTAAAAAAGGTGTCTATAAATAAACAAGAAAAACAAATCGGGGTTTTTATATGCCATTGCGGCAAGAATATTGCCGGCGGTGTAGATATAAAGGTTTTACTTGAAAGCTCGAAAAAACTTAAAGGAGTTATTTTTGTTACAGATAATAAGTTTTCTTGTTCTGAAGAAGGGCAAATTGCTATTCAGGATGCTATAAAGGATAAAGGCTTGGATAGAATTATTGTTGTTGCCTGTGATCCTGGTTTGCATCTGATGACTTTTCAACGATGCGGGGAGAAAGAGGGAATAGATCCTGCCTTCGTAGATTTAATTGATATTAGAAAATGGACTATGCACAGCAGCCCTCAAAAAGTTGATTTAAACCAGGCCTTAGAGAATTCGGAGAAACTTATTGAACAAACTGTAAAAAGAATGCGCTTGAAACGCAAAATTCCAAAGGTTACTGTAAAAGTTAATCCGTCAGCTTTAGTTATAGGAGGAGGAGTTGCTGGATTAGAAGCTTCATTAGATTTAGCGGACAAGGGGTACAAAGTTCATATCGTAGAGAGGCTTGCGACCATTGGAGGTAAGATGGCGTTGCTTTATAAAGTTTTTCCTACAAATGATTGTGCGCCCTGCATATTAGCTCCTAAAACTGCGTACGCTAATATTCATCCGAATATTGATTTGTTGACTAATTCAGAAATTGTGAGCGTAAAAGGTTATGTCGGAAATTATACTGTTATTGTTAATCAGAAACCACGTTACGTTAATGAAGAGAAGTGTACTGGTTGTGGATTATGTGTAGAAAAATGTCCTACAAAAGTAGTTGATAATGTGTTCTCAGCTGGATTGGGAGAGCGTAAAGCCATATACATTCCCTATGATCAGGCAATACCCAAAAAAGCTGTTATAGATAACTTAAATTGCCTTTATTTTAAAAAGGGTGCATGTAGGTTATGCGAAAAAGTCTGCCCTGTTCAAGCAATAGATTTTGAACAACAGCCTAAGACGATAGAGTTAAAAGTGGGCGCTATAATTGTTGCCACAGGTTTTGATGAGTATAATCCTGTTCCAAAAATTGAGTATGGGTATGAGCGTTACGGAAATATTATTACCCAGTTTCAATTAGCAAGACTTTTAGATATCGATGGTCCTACAAAAGGTAAGCTTTTAAGGCCTACAGATGGAAAGGAACCAAAGAATATTGTTATGATTCAATGTGTGGGTTCCCGGGATGAAAATGCGAATGGATATTGTTCTTCTGTTTGTTGTATGTATGCTTTAAAACACGCTCAAATAATAAAGGAGATGGTTTTACCTCATACTGAGATCTATATTTGTTATATAGACATGCGTACCGTAGGCAAAGGTTTTGAAGAGTATTATAAACGCACAAGGGAATTAGGCATTAATTTTATTCGTGGAAGGCCGGCTGAGATTGTAGAGAATACCAGGACAAAAAATCTTATTTTAAAAGTTGAAGATCCTGATATTGGTGCCCTTCTTAAATTTGAGGTGGATTTAGTTGTGTTGTCTTGCGCCACTGTGCCGTCTAAAGGCACACAACATCTCGCAGGGCTTCTAGGGATAAATTTAGATGAAAATGGATTTTTTAAGGAAGTCCACCCTAAGCTTCGGCCAGTAGAAACGAATGTCCGTGGTATTTATATTTGTGGTTCTGCGCAAGGCCCGAAGGACATTCCAAATTCAATTGTTCAGGCAAAAGCCGCAGCTTCTTGCGCGGACAGTGAATTAAGAAAAGGCGAAATAGAACTTCCCGAGGCTATTGTAAAAGCAGACAATCCCAGTTAACTGTAATAACTATTGGGGATGTGAGAGGAGATCAGAAACGTTAGGACAAGCGGAATAGTTAGGTGTAAGTTTTGAAGAAGTAAAATTTGACGTTTTTCTTGTTAATGATTTAGGCACTGATTTTTTAGATTTAGTAGAACTTATTATGGCTTTAGAAGAAGAATTTGATATTGAAATTTTTGATGAAGAGGTAGAAAAAATTAAAACAGTTGCTCAGGCGGTAGAGTATATAAAGAAAAGAACAATAAAATAGTTTTTTTAATTTAAAATGAGGGGGTATGATCATGGCAGAGGTTTATGTGGAAGAATTTATGTCACCAGGGTGTGTTGGTTGTCCGGCAGCGAAGGAGATGCTTAAAAGTTTATCTGAAGAGTTAAACGGTGAAGTAACAGTAGAAGAGGTGGATATTACAGTTGATACGACAAGGGCATCTCAATATGGCGTTATGTCTGTTCCGGCTATAGCTATTAATGGTGAGCTTAAATTTATGGGGGTGCCCAAAAGAGAAGAATTAAAGCAAGCGCTTATGGAAGGGCTTGAGGCAGATGAATAGATCAGAAAAGATTATTGATTTTAAAAAATCGGTTTCTGTGTCAGAGTGTGACCCAAATTTTAAATTTGAGGTTATGGCACATCCTGATGCTAGCGGATTAAAGTCCTGTTTTAACTGCGGAACATGTACTGCAGGATGTCCTATTCATGAGGTGTTTTCTGAATATAATCCCAGAAAGTTAGCCAAGATGGTAAAACTTGGAATGAGAAAGCAGGTTTTAAGTAGCCCATATATTTGGTATTGTGCTACATGCCATAATTGTGAACAACGCTGTCCTCAGAATGTTAAATTTTTTAATATTTTGAATGTTTTAAAAAATATGGCAGCTAAAGAAGATTATGCTCCGGTTTGTTGGGTTCAACAAATTGAGCAGATTGCCAAAACGGGGATAGTATTTGCCACAGAAGAAAAATGGGTAAAAAAGAGAGAAGAACTTTCCTTGTCTCCTTTAGCTTTAAATGGGGAAAAGGCAAAAAGAATGATTGAGTCAAGCGGTATTGATGAAATTAAATCCAAGGTTAATGTAGATGAGTAAATATGCATTATTTTTAGGTTGCACCACACCAACTCAAGTACCTCAATATGAGATATCTGCTCGATGGGTTTGTAGATATTTTGACATTGAATTAATTGATATTAAAGATTTTGTTTGTTGTGGTATTAATCAGATTAATCTGGATATCGAGACAGGGCTTTTATTAGCAGCAATGAATTTGGCTTTAGCAGAAATTAAAGGATTAGATATTTTGACTCTTTGTACTGCATGTACGGGTGCTTTGGCTGAAGCAATCGAGAAATTAGAAGATGAGGCAACCAGAGATAAAGTAAATGAGAAATTGAAAATTGTTGGATTAAAATATACAGGCAAGGTTAAGGTAAAACATATCTCTAGAGTTTTTTATGAAAATATAGGTATAGAAAGAATAAAAAAAGAAGTGAAAAGAGATTTGTCTGATATTCAGGTAGCTCCTCATTACGGATGTCATTATTTAAAGCCAAAATTGGCTTTCGGGGATTTTGAGGAGCCGGATAATCCCAAGACGCTTCATCAGCTTATTTCTGCTACCGGAGCTCATTCCATTAATTATGAGACTCTCGGTCTTTGTTGTGGGGGGAAGACGTTTCCTGTAACTAAAGATTTAGCTTATTTATTAGTACAAAAAAAGCTTGATGATTTGATAGATAAAGAAGTCGATGCGATGGTTCTTCAATGTCAAACTTGCTATCTTATGTACAGTGACCAGCAAAAAGAGATAAATGAAAAATATGGTAAACAGTATAATTTGCCTGTGATTCTTTATCCTCAGCTTCTTGGATTAGCCTTGGGCGCGGAACCAGTAAAAGAGCTTGGGTTAAATTTGCATATGATTTTACCAAATAAGATTATAGCTAAGGTAAAATAAAATGATTTGAATAGGGAAGTTGTTATTACAAAAAAAATCAAGAGATGGTTTCAGGTAGATAAAGAAAAATGTGAGGGTATTTTGTGTGTGTTAATGTTTGTCTTGAAGATGGCGGAGGGGGAAGGTAAATTTTATTTAAATAGTATGATTCTGAGTTTCGAAACTTAGACTATTAATTAAAATCTAATGTAGAGATTATGGATAAAGAAAAAAAAATAATTTCAAAATTTAATTTTAAAATGGGACTTTTACACGGCATTTTTTATAATGGAGGTATTGCCTTTGGCAGTGCAACTACAGTTTTGCCTGTATTTCTGACTAATTTCACAACCTCTAAAGTTTTGATTGGATTATTTTCAAGTGTTGTCGGCGAAATGGGAAGCATTGGTAATATTTTGCCTCAGTTATTTGTTGCCAGTAAGATAGAGCATAAAATCCACAAAAGGCCTCTTTTAAGATTCGCTATTACAGTTAGAGCACTCTGCTGGGGGTTGGTGGCATTGATTACATATTTGTTTGCAGGAAATAGTCCATCAATAACTCTTTGGGGAATATTTTTGCTTCTATTTTTATTTACTTTTATGGGTGGGATAGCCGCTGTTCCATTTATGGATATTTGGGGCAGAACTATTCTTTCGCATTTAAGAGGAAAATTTTTTGGTTATCGCCAATTATTAGGAGGATTTTTAGCTATTTTATCAGGGTTTGTTGTCAAATTTATTTTAAATGACAGCGGAATAACTTTTCCAAATAATTATGCGTTATTATTTTTAATAGCTTTTTTCCTTATTACTATTTCGTATTTTGCATTAGGTTCGGTAAAAGAACCTTTTGCTGAAGTTCGCAAAGAACAGTTACCATTTTATAATTTTTTAAGAAAGACTTTTGGTATTTTAAGAAGTAATGCTAATTATAGAAAATTTCTTTTTATTCAAATACTTTCTGGAGGTATTGCGTTATCTTTGCCCTTTTTTGTGCTCTATGCCAAAGAGGTTTTGAAAGTAAAAGCAGGAATGGTTGGGATATTTCTTTCTGCTCAGATGTTGGGATTAATGCTTTCTAATATAATTTGGGGACACTTGTCGGATTCTTTAGGGAGCAAGAGGGTTATCCAACTCAGCATATTGTCTGGTCTGCTGGTGCCTTTATTTGCTCTTATGTTGCCGAGGAGTTTCCCAAATTTATTTGTAATATTATTTGTGCTTCTAGGTTTCTTTATTTCGGGACGTGTAATAGGTAAAAATAGTTTTTTATTAGATACAGCTCCTGCTAAAGATAGGCCTCGTTATATAAGTTTGGAAGGAACTTTTAGATTGCCTGTTGTTTTTTTTCCATTAATAGGAGGTGTGTTGATTCAAAGCGGTTCTTATAAGATACTTTTTGCAATAACAGGCTTATTTTTATTAATAGCTTTAATTTTAAGTTTTAATTTAGAGGAGCCGCGTAAATTTTGATTAAATATAAGAGTGTCTTTAAAATTAATTTTTATTACATTTGTTTGCAAAAAATTAATGAAAATAAAAATAAATATTGGAAAATTTAAAAAAGATAGACAATTAAAGAAAGATTAAAATGGGTATAAAAAAGAATTATTTAAAAATTAAAAATGAAATCCCTGATTACGTAAAGGTGATTTTGGCCGCGAAGATGAAGACTTTTGAAGAAGTAGAGGAATCAATTGACGCCGGAGCAGAAATTATTGGAGAAAATTATGTGCAGGAAGCGGAAAAAATGTATGGATTATTGGAAGAAAAGGCAAAAAAAATTAAATGGCATATGATTGGTCCTTTACAGAAAAACAAAATTAACAAAGCATTAAAAGTTTTTGATTGTATTCAGACGATTGATTCCGCTGAACTGGCAGACGCTGTTGATAAAAGAGCAGAGGCAATAAAAAAAGAAATTTCTGTTTTTATAGAAATAAATATTGGCAGTGAAATAACAAAATCGGGTATCAGGCCGGAATATGAAATTGTTGAAAAATTAGCCCTACATATTTCAGGGTTATACTATTTAAAATTGGAAGGACTTATGACAGTAGGGCCTAGAGTCGGTGATTCGGAAAAAGTAAGGCCTTACTTTAGAAAGATAAAGGAAATTTTTGATAAATTAAAAAATACTGGCATGCCCAATATAGATTTAAAATATCTCTCTATGGGTATGTCCAATTCCTACAAAATAGCCATTGAGGAAGGTGCTAATATTATAAGATTAGGGACAGTTATATTCGGAGCGCGAGAATGTAATTTAAGAAATTAAAAGATGAGTTAAATGTTTTTAAAAGATTATTGAGAATTTTGGAGCAGAATAATGAAGATTCAGCCATTTGAAGAATATTCCGACCAATATGAAGATTGGTTCGAGAAGAATTATTGGGTTTATCAGTCAGAGCTTCAGGCAATAAAAGACCAATTGCCTAAGCAAGGCAGGGGTATTGAAATTGGTGTAGGAAGCGGTCGTTTTTCTGGTCCATTGGGAATAAATTTAGGCGTTGAGCCTTCGTCCAAAATGAGAGAACTGGCTAAAGCGCGTGGGATAGAAGCTGTTGATGCAAGTGGCGAAGATCTTCCCTTTAATAATTCTCAATTTGATTTTGTGTTGATGGTTACAACAATTTGTTTTTTGGATGATATAGAAAAAGCGCTTAGTGAAGCTTTTCGAGTATTAAAATTAAACGGTCGATTAATAATTGGATTTGTTGATAAGGATAGCTTTTTAGGAAAAATATATCAAGAGCATAAAGATAAAAGCGTTTTTTATAAATTTGCAGAATTTTATTCTGTTGATGAAGTTGTGTTTTATTTGAAGAATTCGGGTTTTGGTAATTTTGTGTTTAATCAAACTATTTTTAAGGATTTAAAAGAAATTAAAAATATTGAACCAATAAGAAGCGGTTATAGTAATGGTTCTTTTGTTGTGATAAATGCACGAAAGGATTAAAAAATGAGAGTTGTTCTTTCAGTATTAATAGGAGCGTTACTAGGAAGCGCATTGGGGTATTTTGGAAAATGCAAAAATGGAGTATGCCCATTAACAAGCACGCCGATTAGAGGGGCTCTTTGGGGAGGATTTTTAGGATTAATGTTTGGTTTAACTTAACATAAAAAAGAGGAGGAGAGAATGCTGGAAACAAATTTAAAACATTTAGAGACTAAACAAGAAGTGGAAGAAGTGTTAAAAAATAATGAAAAGGTTATGATTTGTTGCGGACGGATGGGGCCGATGTGTATTCCTGTCTATGGTATTATGGAAAAATTGGAATCGAAATATTCGAAAATTCAATTTAGGGATATGGACTTTGATATCTCTGTTGCTTCTTTTATTAAAAATTTATCGGAATGTTCTTCGTTTATGGGATTGCCTTTTACTGTATATTTTAAAAACGGAAGGGTTGTTAAGGCTACAACCAGTATTCAAAACGAAAAGCAAATAGTCGATATATTGGATGGAGTTTTTAAAGATTAAAAAATATGAGTAAAGTTTTACATAAATGTTCAAAGTGTGGGAATAATTTGCCGCAAGAGAAAATTTTTATTATTGACGACAATTATATTTGTGTTCATTGTTTATATGATAATGCTAAACCTTTTCAGATTTATCCCATAGGAATCGTACAAAATGATCTAAAGCGTAACAGAACAAATTTTGGTACGGTTGGTAGAGGCGGCGTTTCATGCATCCAGCTGTTTTTATCACAAAAACTATTTCTGTATAAAATTGAGGAAGAAAGGTATTTAACAATTGTTTATTATCTTCATCAAGCCAAACAAATTAAATCGGTTTTTAGAAGAGGATTAGACGGAAAGGAAGTCGGTATTTTTTCTTCCCGTACTCCGGATAGACTTTCACGCATTGCTATCCAGGATGTTGCTTTGGTGAAAGTCGAAGGGACCAGTCTTTACGTTGCTGGTTTGGATGCCGTCGATGGCAGCCCTGTTTTAGACATAAAATTGAAAATTTAGATATGAATAATTGAAAATTAAGGCCGTCTTGGTAGCTGGGGAATGAGAGAATTTTATCCAAAGCCTGGACGAATTTAGCGCATCTTAGAAAATAATTTTGATGAGTTAGCTAAATTATTTTTTAAAAATGTCATGGCTGGTGCGGGAAAATGGGAAGAAGGAGCAGTAAAGGGAGAAAAGCAGATATAACCAAGTAGTTATTTATTTTAACTAGTAGGATGATTCTCGGCTAATGTACGGCTAACATAATACGCTCCTACAGGGCAAATATGGTGTAGTATTACCAACAACAAATTTTTTCTATCTCCTACCAATATATAGCATTAGCAATTATCGTAAGTCATTGATAACAAACAATTTAGCTGCTTATAACCTGAAGGTCAGAGGCTTCTTCTTCGTCAAAATGCAGGCATTTTGACGGGCGAGTTATGAGGTCTGAAACTATATGTTTTTATATGCTTGTTTAAAAAGAAAATGATATTTCATCGGAAAGCTCATTGATGTCGTCGCGCTCGTAAGGAAAGTATTCCCGTAGCTGTTCGCCTGTGGCCGTAATGGCCTTGGTAATCCCTTTTGCAAAATGATCTTCCTGAAAGTCGGATTGCATCTGTGAGGAAATATTTTTCCAGAAATCCTCTGGCACTTTTTCATTAATCCCTTGATCACCAAGAATCGCAAAGCGCCTGCTGGCAAGGCTGATAAAGACTAAAACGCCGTTACGCTCTTTGGTTTTGGTCATGCCGATTTTCTTGAAAATTTCTTTGGCGTGCTCGTAAAAATTATCCCGTGCCTTGCGTTCAAGATGCACGCGGATTTCCCCGGAGGTCTTTTTTTCTGCTTCTCTAATGGCTTGGATGATTGCCTGTTTTTCTATTCTTGAGAAAAACAATGCTGGATTTTTACTTCTTTTAATAATCATAATGAGTCACTCCTTTACCAGCCACCGCTGGCACCGCCTCCGCCAAAGGAACCGCCACCGGAAGAAAAACCGCCTCCTCCGCGGCTGCCGCTGCATCCGCCTCGCGAAAAAAGCATCATGTAAAATAATATGCGAAATATGATGTTTAGGACCGCAAGCAAAAGGGCAAACCGGAAAAACCATTCCCAAAAGCTATAGCGCTGCCCGTGCTCTTTATGAGTAGAGGCATATGTTCGGTAGCGGAAAAAATCAAAGATAAAAAGGCCTCCGGCCATCAAAAGGATAAAGGTCCCGATGACCTGCGATTGTTTTTTCAATGCGGCTATCTCAGCAGCAGAAAGCTGACGGTGCTGAGGCCGTCCTGACCTGGTGAAGTTGTCGGTTTTTGCTTGATATTCGCCTTCAACCGCTTGTATGATACCGGCAACACCTGCTGCAATTCCTTGATTAAATTGATTTTGTTTAAAGAATGGGGCTATCGCTTCCTGGATAATCTGGCCGCTTTCGGCGTCGGTTAATGCGCCTTCTAAACCATACCCGACTTCCAGGCGGATCTTTTGCTCTTTTTGAAAAATAAGCAGAATGACCCCGTTATCCTTATTTTTCTGTCCTATGTTCCAGGCCTCGGCCAGCCGAATGGAAAAGTCTTCAAGAGCCTCACCCTCTAGAGAGGGAAACGTAGCGACGACGACCTGGGTACTTGTTTTTTGCTCAAATTGTCTGAGGGCACTTTCAAGCTGGGTGCGTGTGTTTTGCGTCAGTAAGCCGGCGTGGTCCGTTATATAGCTGTGTGGTTTTTTAGGGATCTGTAGTGCTTCTAATGACACAACGAGAGCGAAGCAGAATAGTACGGCCAGAGAAATTCGAGAGAAAACTTTTTTATAAAAAAGGGAAGGCATCAATTAAAACTGAACCTGAGGAGCTTTTTGGGCACCTTCGTCTGATTTAAAGTAGGCTTTTTTTTGGAAGTCCATCATGTTCGATATAATGACATTAGGAAACTTTCTCCGATAGGTGTTAAAGTTGCGCGCGGCCTCATTAAAACGGCGCCTTTCGACGCTTATACGGTTTTCCGTTCCTTCAAGTTGTGATTGCAGGGCAAGAAAGTTTTTCGATGCCTTCAGATCGGGGTAACGTTCAACAACCACCATTAAGCGGCTAAGCGCAGAGGATAGTTGCCCCTGCATTTTTTGAAAGGCCTGAAGTTTCGATGGGTCGCTGATCGCATCAGAAGAAATGTTTGTCTGTGAAATCTTTGATCGTGCTTCGACTACATTTTGCAGGGTTTCACTTTCATGGGCAGCATAACCTTTGACCGTTTGGACTAAATTTGGAACAAGGTCCATGCGCCGCTGGTAGACATTTTCAACTTGAGCCCAGGCGCTTGTAACGCCTTCTTCACGTGCCACAAGCCCGTTATATACTCCGCCGAAAATCATAAACCATAAAACAATGATGCCGACGATGATACCTAATGTAATGAGAATTCCTTTTTTCATGTTTTCTCCTCGTCTGATGTTTGTGTTAAATTGTCAAGAGTTGTCATATCTTTAAGATCTGGTTTTAAAAACTCTTCTTAAGATCAATCTCATGATTCGACAATCTATTGCATAGAGTAGTCACCATAGATTGAAGAAAGTTTTTTATTTTTGCGGATTTTTTAAAATCCATATTTGATATTAGAACATAATACTTAGTTATAAGCAACAATATTGTTAATAGGAGTTTATCAAGGTAAATAAAAAATAAATAGCGTCTGTGGGTTCAAGCTTTTAATGCAACAATAATTTATTGATATTAAAAAATTAAAGTGATAATTCAATAATTATGACTTAACATTAAATTTGCCAGTGACGTATGAAGGTTTGGCCTATGCGTTAGGATTTTTTCTTGACGAGAAGGGTTTTCATTTATTTTTTTAGGTGGCTAATAAAATAGGCTTGTACACGGTGTAAAACGGTATAACAAGATGACCTGCCCCCCCCCATTAGTTGTACCAAGTGTTGTGAGATCCTTTAAAAGAGAGTCCAGAATTTGCCCGAGAAAAGAAGGAAGATGTACCTATTTAATGAATGTCCACCTCGATGGGGTGGACATTCTATAATTGATTAGATATCAAATAGTTATGTAATTTTAGGGGTGAAAAAAGTGGACAAAACGGACATTTTTAAACTAACTTTATCTCTGAATCGGCTATATAATTGACTTTTTTGTTTTCTGCTATTATAGTAAGGCGCATCTGACAGCGAGATACAGTTAAGACATCTACACCCTTGGGGAGCCAGTTTAATCTCTCTAAATTTAATTAGAGAGATACCAATAGCCCTGAGTAGCTAAACTATTCAGGGCTATTTTTATGTCTTGTCGTGTCAAAAGGTTAGGGCAGATATTTCTTCATTGTCTCCACGAGGAGCGCCGGAGAAGTGGCGAAGAAATTCTTCATTCTAAAACTAGTCGGTTAAATCTCACCAGCTTATCTCTTTATCTCTGAATCGCTGTTTAGTAAAGGCTTCGTAGTAAATGGCTATTATGGGATATTGTTGAAAAATAAAGGCAGGTTATTCGGCATTTACTAGGAATGGGCGATTTTTGTTTGTGGTAAGAAGAGAGATAGATTTAATTTTGCGAAAGTTCTTTTTTGATGCTTTGCCAGGCTTGGGCTTGTTCATTCCAGTCGGCTTGGCTGGCGAGTGTGCGGATTTTGTATTCGGGGATTAGATCAATTGCTTGGCTATTATTAGAGACAATTTCAGTCTGTATGGCGGGCGAAAGAAGAAGTAACGTTAGGATATGATCCAGCCGTGATTGACTAATGTTAAGCCATTCAGCCGCTTGTTTTATGCTAGGTATTTTATCCTCGTCCATCAGTTTTTGTATCTGATAAGCTAGAATTAAATTCCTTCTAATCTTTGGTTCATTTTCGATTTCTTTTTCTTTGTGCCATTTATTTAATCCACGCACCTTCTTTAGGTCAATATCAAAATCAAGTTTAATGCCGCTACCTTTAAGTTTGATTCCAAGCTTTTTTGTTTCAGATGAATAGTAAATCTCTTTAACGAGAGCGCGTAGCACTTTACGTTTTTCTTCTGGATAGAGCGTATCCCAGATAGGAGAGAGAAGGGCTTCCATTTCTTGTGAACGCTCTTTAAATTTCTTTGTATCTGAAAATATTTGCTTTAAATACTCTACCGAAGCATCTTCTACAGCTTGTGCATTAAGTGATCGGTTCGGACACGATTGGTATCCGCGTTTTTGAGCGTTGGTGCAGACGTAATAGCGATATTTGCGTGTTTGATTCTTTATTGTATAGGTATGAAACATAATTGTATTGCATGTGTTGCAATGTAATAGATGTGTCAGCAATCCAGTGCATTCGGTATTTTTTATTACTTTTCGTTCAACGCGATTTTGTTTAAGTTTTTCTTGGGTCTCCTGAAAAGTTTTTTCATCGATGATTGCTTTTTGTTGGCCGTCATAGATTTGTCCTGCGTATTTTACCTTACCGAGATATAGAACATTTTTTACGATAGCTTGTATGCGGGTAACGCTAAATTTTGTTCCACCATATGATTTGCCTGCCTTAGAGATTCCTTGTTTTGATCGATAGCCTTTTTCATTAAGAATATGCGCTACTTTAAGAAGGGAGTTGTCATCTAAGTAAAGTCTGAATATTTCTTTTATAAGTTTTGCTTCTTGCGGGTTGACTGTTAATTTCTTGCTATCTTTTTTGACAGTATATCCAAGAGGAGCTTTTCCACCTAACCAGTGGCCTTTTTTGCGTGCGGCACCCATTTTATCTTTTGTGCGCTCGCTGATAATTTCTCGTTCGAATTGTGCGAAGGAGAGAAGGATGTTTAGAGTCAGGCGGCCCATTGAAGTGTTGGTATTAAAAGCCTGAGTAATTGAAACAAAAGCGACATTGTGTTTATCAAAGAATTCTAAGAGTTGCGTAAAGTCCATAAGAGAGCGAGAGAGACGATCTACTTTGTATACAATGACGCAGTCAATGCCGCCGGTTTTAATATCAGAAAGAAGTTTTTGAAGCGCTGGCCGGTCAATATTGGCACCAGTAAACCCACCGTCATCATATCGTGTTGGAATCATAAGCCAGCCTTCGTGTTTCTGGCTGCTTATATAGTTTTCAGCGGCTTCACGTTGGGCATCGAGAGTGGTAAAGTCTTGATCTAAGCCTTCAGATGTGGATTTACGTGTATAAATGGCGCAGCAAATACGTTTTTTTGGTTTCTTTTCCATATTGTTTTATAGGCCAAAGAACAGAAATCCATTCCAATGAGCTCCTGTTGCTTCTTTGGCAATTGAACTTAAACTTCGATATTTTTTGTTATTGTATTCATAGCCCGATTCAAGAATTTTTACCTGCAGAACTTTTCCTTTGTATTCCTTAGTTATGACGGTTCCTGGGATAGGAAGGCGTTTATCCCTTTTAAGTTTTTTAGCCGATCCATTTATTACAGGCGTGT
>Ga0307991_1000356_pt1 | contig 33535 bp, 35 predicted proteins | sample EllFjometagen131_FD_203146 | JGI IMG/M metagenome (GOLD analysis project Ga0307991, IMG submission 203146) | Marine microbial communities from Ellis Fjord, Antarctic Ocean - #131 | ecosystem: Environmental > Aquatic > Marine > Unclassified | place: Southern Ocean | collected 2014-10-08 | reverse complement strand
AAAAACCTTCTCATCTAGGTGATTGTAACCTATTTCAAAAATATTGCTAAAAATAGAATAATTATACATAAATAATAGACTGATAGCTATTAAAAAGCCAAGCAAAAATGGAATAAGTTGTTTCCATTTTTTTAATGCTAAAATCATAATTATACAAGCAAGGATTACTATTGAAGTTGAATATTCACATGTTATTGCGAATCCGCCACAAAGACCAGCAATGAAAAATTTTTTGTTACTAAATTTATTTTCTTGCTTCATCTTTAAAATTAAATAAAAGCACATAAATGCAAAAAAGTTAGCGATAGCACATTGGTAAGTAAATGTTGCATATGCAAAGATTATGGTTCCCAATCCAAAAATAATTGTAATCAAAATTCTATACATCTCTTTTTTTACAAAAAATCCTGAGATTTTATACATCAAAACAACCAAAAGTGCTGAGAACAAAACAGAACTGAAAGCTATTATCATAAACTCTAAGATACGTAGTTTTAAATCAGTATCAGGCATTCCAAAAAACAACTTGAAAACAGCATAAACAGGAACAGTTAGAAAAGAAGCACTGGGAGGCTTGTCACTATAGTAATGGTTATTATAATAAGCCCTGTCACCTGTATTACTCCCTACATCATAATTACCAGTTATATTATACTCTGTATTATTTATGTAAGAATCTATCTCAAAACAGTGTTCATCAACTATAGCTCTTGTTAAATCAAGCTTAGATGCATCATTCCAGGGTTCAAACCGTGCAAAGCATAGGTAAATAATGAAAAATGTTAAAAATATCTTGAATTCTTTTTTATTTAACATACCCATATTTATTGTTTTGCCTCCATTTATTTAAATATTGTGGAACACAAAATTTTGCTTTAATAAACTATTTAAATATACACTATTTTTAAATATGCATGGATGTTTCAGTAGGGATAATGGCTTATAATGAGGAAAAAAATATTGGTAGATTACTGAAAGTCCTTTTAAGCCAAAAAGTTAAAAAAATTAAAATTAAGGAGATTATTGTTGTTTCAGATGGAAGTATAGATAAAACAAATAAAATTGTAGAAAATTTTGCTAATAAGAATAAAATAATTAAATTAATAACTAGAAATAAAAGGAAAGGTAAGGCCCTTGCGGTAAACAGTTTTATTAAAGCAGCAAGTTCAAAGATCCTTATTTTAGAAAGTGCTGATACCTTACCAAGAAGGGATTGTATAGAAAAGCTTTGCCTTCCTTTTTTAAATAAAAATATTGGGATTTGTGCTACTCACCCAATGCCAATAAACAAAAAAAATTATTTTATGGGCTTTACTATTAACCTTTTATGGTTCCTGCATCATAAAATATCATTAAAAAGTCCTAAGTTTGGGGAGCTAATTGCTTTTAAAAAAATTATTAAAGGTATTCCAAATACAGCAGTAGACGAGGAATATATTGCTATGTTAATTAAAAGGAAAGGTTATAAATCAATGTACCTTCCAGAAGCTATTGTATTTAATAAGGGCCCAACAACAATCAAAGATTTCCTAATACAAAGGAGAAGAATTTATTGTGGTCATTTAGAGCTTAAAAAAAAATCTTATTATGAAGTTCCAACAACCAATAACTTTAGCATTTTTAAAATTTTAATTAAAAGTTTAAGCCTAAAACCAAAATATTTAATTTGGACTTTTGGGGCAGTGATGATAGAAGCTTATGCCAGACTGCTTGGTGTGATAGATTTTTATAGCAGGAAAGAACATACTATATGGGAGATTGTGGAAAGCACAAAAAGATTAGAATCATAATCTTATTAAACATTTATATGGCTTAGTACTTATAAAAATAAAAATATTTACTAATAAATAGACTTTATTTTAAAATTATTTCAAAATATAAACTATCTTTTGCACATCATAAATTACAAAATATGAAAAAAATTAAATAAATAATAAGAATAAAGGAAGATACACCCAAATCAACATGTTCTATAAGATTATAATTTTGGGCTTTGTTTTACCCTTCTTTTAACTCCAACTAGAAGATTATGTCTAATTTTAACTTATCGTTAAGTTAAGTTTAGAATTGCACCATAACATAATTCCGCAAGGTTTTTATACTTAAACTCCTAAATATTTTTTGATGGTAGTTTATTATCCATTCCAAATTTTTGAGAGTTTATAATTTACACTAACTTGTTGTGTAATCATTTATTAAAGATATAAAAGGGGGGTTACTCTTGCTTGAAATGTGAGTATCCGCAATTTAAATATAATGAATAAAATAATTCATTTATTATGCCTTCTAGAAGGGTGTGATAGAAGGAAAATGGATGATAGAAAAGAACTGGTGAAAGTACTAAATAGAGCTGCTTATAGAAGTAACATGACTATCCTAAAAACAAGTTGGGCTGAATTTAAACCACAAGGCCTAAGTATTATCCTTCTGCTTGCGGAGTCCCATATTGCAATACACACTTGGCCAGAATTAGAAAAAGTGGACTTGGAAATAGTTAGTTGTGCAGCTAACTCAAACCCATTAGATGGTTTAAAAGAGATAACTTCTTATTTGAAACCAAAAAGAATAAAAAAGAAGATAATTAATTTTATTTAAAGTAAATTAATCTTATAAGAATAGAAAATTATTAGAAAATAGAAATTCTGGATGAACCCCATTACTTAATTGGCAGCTATACACGGCCCAAAAAAACATTAAATTTAAAAAGGTTGATCTTAATGAAGAGAATATGAATTATTTAAAAATAATAGGGGAAATTATAAAATTAAGACCTCCTGATAAACCTAAAATAGTTCAATACCATGTAAACGCTTATTCATTAGTGAGACGCATTAAAAAAATTTTAGATTATTCTAATAAAAGTGATAAAATATTTTTTATTGGGGATGATGATTTCACAAGTTTAATTTTGTATAAATTAGGTTATAAACATTTGACAGTTATTGATATTGATGAAGAAATATTAAATTTAATAAAAACATATTCAAAAAGTAATATTAATACTATCCAATTTGATTTAAGAAAAGTGTATAAGGGCAAATACCCTTTCTTAAAGGAAAAGTATGATTTATTTATTACAGACCCTTCATATACTAAGGATGGAATAAGAATATTTATAATGTCTGGGTTAATTAATTTAAAAAAAAATGGTGTTGGCATAATAATGTTGCCTTATAAGTACAAAGGGGATATGAGGTGGGCAAAATTAAAATTCATAGAAGAATTCCTAATAAGAAATAATCTTTTGATATTGGAAATAATTCCTAATTGCCAAAAATATTACCATGGTACAAAATCTTCAATAGTAATTATAAAAAATATGACAAAGCAGAAAGATAATAAATTTAAAATTAAAAAACTGTTTGGATATAAACATTTTTATTAGAAAATGCTATCAAGAAAATTATATTACCTTCAATGGTTGCTTAAATCTGAAAGGTGGCCTCAGAAGAAAATAGAAAAATTTCAGTTAAAGAGATTAAAATGGATTATAAATTATTGTTATAGAAATATAAGGTTCTATAGAAAAGTTTGGAAGGAAAATGATTCTCCTAAGAAGATTAATTGTTTGAAAGATATTGAAAAGTTTCCCATAATAAACAGAAAGATGGTTATGGAAAATTACTCAGATTTTATAGTAAATTATCCAAAGAAAAATATTTTTGATGAAAAAATTTATTATACAGGATTAACATCGGGATCTTCCTCTGGGCATTCTTTTAGAACTTTAATTAATGAAAAAACATGGGATTTATATGAAGCAATTTATCTAAGGGGATTAGTTTCTATAGGGTATTCCCCTTTAAAAAAGATGTCATATTATTGGTATGAATCTTATAAAAAGTGGTATCATAAAATAAGAATTATGAGAAAAGATTTTATATTGCCTTCAACATCTGTAGAAAAACAAATAGAATTAATTGAAAAATTTGATAATCCTTATGTTTACTATTTTCCATCTATACTTTATATCTTAACTAAGATAAACCCCCAATTTAAAACAAGACCCAAAGCAGTAATAACCCATGCTGAGGTAATTTCTAAAAAGATGAGAAAAAGGATAGAAAATGCCTTTGACTCAAAAGTTTATGATCAATACGGAACAACAGAATTCAATGAGATTGGATGGGGATGTGAAGAAAATTTAGGGTATCACATTAATTCAGAAGCATTAATACTTGAGATTATTAAAAATAAGGAAAAGGTCTTCGGTGAAATGGGGAACATTATAATAAGTGACCTATGGAATACTACGTTCCCCTTAATTAGATATTCTATAGGGGATTTAGGTATGGTTACACATGAAAAATGTTCCTGTGGAAGGAGGCTTCCTTTATTGAAAAGTGTTGAGGGAAGAAAAACTGATATTTTTCATATAAACAAAAGAACAATTACCCCAAAAACAATTATTGACAGTCTTGACGAATTGCCCTTAAAAAAATTTGATTTTAATAAAATCAGAAAAGATGAATTTTTATTGAATTTTGTACCATTAAATGAACATATAAAAAAAGAGAAGATAACTAAAGATATTAAAAACAAGCTTTTTATTACTCTTGGAAAAAATATAAACTTAAGAGTTCAAATGAATAACACCCCTATATTAAGAAGAGGAAAGTTTAAAATGGTTAATAATCAAACAAAACAGGGCTTAAATGATATTATAAAATTAGATCCATTCAGTGAAAAATAATGCCTTTCACTAAAACTTATCATTTACTTTTTATAGAATACAATAATTTAAAAAATTAATTATTTCTTAAAGTTTCTATCAAGGGGTGTAAATTTACATATAAAATTGAAGAGTTTATAAATTGCAGTACTTCCAAACAATAAATTCTTGTTGTATAATAAATCAAAAAAAAGAAATGGAACTAATCTAAAAATAGGGTATTCCTTTCTAATGATGTATTTATAAATACATCTTAATGATTCATGAAGCCTTCTTTTTTGTTCTTTTAGGGGTATTTTCTTTGAAAAAAATTGGTATTCACAGACCAACTTATCTAAAAAAGATTCCTTTTTTGAAATTTTTATTTGATAATTCCCATATTTAAACAGTTTTGATTTATGCAAAACTCTAATCCTAATAGGGGTAGCTTCATTAATATAATTAGAATATTCTTTTATGAATTTTAGAGTTTTGTTAAAATCTTCCTTAGTCTCTCCAGGATATCCTATTATTAGAGTTAACGCTGTTTGAATATTGTATTTTTTTAAAAGAATTAACACTTTCTTAAAATGCTCTATGTCAATATTCTTATTCATTAATTTTTGGACCCTTTGGCTTGCTGTTTCTAACCCAAACATTAGGAGAAGGCATCCAGATTTGGACATTAAATTTATTAAATTTTCGTCTAAATTAGTGGGGTGGGCATAAGATATCCAACCAATCTTTAATTTTGATTTAATAATTATATTACAAAGTTCTTCTGTATTCCCATAATCAGCGTTTATTAACTGATTTGTGAATATAAAATGGTTAACATTATGTCTTTTTTTCAATTCAATGATATTATTAAAGATGCTTTTAGAGTCATAAATTACTAATGGGTTAACGCTATAAGCATTACAAAAATTACATCTGAAAGGGCAACCCTGGGAAGTTTGGACAGGCAAAAATTTAAGGTACTTACCCTTAAATTTATATCTATAATTATTCAGGTCAAGATTAGAATAATCAGGCAATATTGACCTATTGGTGTCAAATTCTTTATTAATAATTAAAATTCTTTTTCCTTTTTTTATATGGGTCATAATCTGGGAGAAAGTTTTATTAATATATCCAGAAACAACAATATCAACCCATTTAAACTTATCAAAAATATATTTATTTTTTATGAAAAAATAAGCACCACCAAAAATAACTTTATTTCCATATAACTTTTTAATCATTTTTGAGATTAAAAGAGCAAAAATTAATTGGCTACTACAATGAATTGAAAAAGCAATTATATCTTTTTGATTAGGTTTAATTAAGCTAAGAATCTTTTTTAATTCTAAATCAAATTTTTTGTTGTTTGATTTATTTAAAAGGTATTCTTCAACTAAAGCAATGTTATTAAACAAATTTAAATCAATATACTCTTCTTTTGTACATTTTTTGTTCCATTCCCTGATATTCATAAATAAATCAATTTGTTTTACTTGGTGTTTTTTGTTTAAAAGGCTTTTAACTATAGCCATTCCTTCTGGAACTAAGAATCTTATACCTAACTTATAAGGTGGCGAAATTAGTAAAAATTTCATTTTGATTGTATATATCTTAAAAAAGAGAACTATATAAAATTATCTTTCTGAGTTAATTAGTTCTGTGTTATTAGCTAGAATTTTATGCCTATTTCTTCTCCAAGTTAATCATTGTAAATAAAACAGAGGGGGGTTATAAGATAATATTTCAAAAATTAACATAAGTAAGCCTAGCTAACTGAAAGTTTAATATAACTAAAAAAATCAGAATATATTTTAATAATTTACAAATGTTTATTAATCAGCAAGCATTAGTTACTAGTATGAAACAACTAAAGTCCTGTGATTTATGTGGAAATAAAAGTTTTGAATTTTTATTTAAAGGTTCAGATAGAAGATATAAAGTTAAGGGTAAATATTTTCTGTATAAATGTAAAAAATGTGGTTTAATTTTTATAAACCCCCAACCAAATAACAAAGAAATTTCCAAACATTATCCAATAGGGAAATATTATTCATTTAAAAAAAAAGATCAATCTAAACTAAAAAAATTGTTATATAAAATATATTACCAAAAAAATGATGCTTGGTTTTTAAAATTACTTTTTTTGCCTGTAAAACCTTTATTACGAACAACAAAAAATGTTATAAGTGGAAAATTTTTGGATGTTGGTTGTGGGGTAGGAAATTTTTTGTTGCTTATGAAATCATTTAATATGGATTGTTATGGTGTTGAGATTGGAGCATTTAATAGGAAATTTGCAAAACAGAATAAGTTGAATATATTTAAAGGGCACCTTAAAGATGCTCATTATCCAAATGAGTATTTTGATGTCATAACCTTAAATCATGTGTTTGAACATATTAGTAATCCAACTGAAACATTAAAGGAGCTATATCGTATTATAAAACCCAAAGGCACTTTAATAATGGGTGCCCCCCAAAGTGAATGCTTAGATTATAAGTTATTTGGTAAATATTGGGTAGGATTGGATGTTCCTAGACATTTATTTACTTATTCAACTGTTATCCTTAAAAGATATGCTAAAAAAATTGGTTTTAAAGTAGAAAAAATAAGATATAATTCAACACCATTTCAATTCTTATGTTCCCTTTTATACTGGATAAATAAATATAAAAAAAGACCAATATATCTAACAAACAAAAATTTTAGTCAGAGTAAATTATTATTTTTATTATTTTTACCAATGAGTTGCCTTTGTAATTTTTTCAAGATTGGCGATCAAGTGGAAATAATTCTAACAAAATTAGAAGAAGATAAGGAAAGATAACATAAAAAAAGTGTTTAAAATAAAAAATAATTTGATTATTATAATAGGTATTATATTATTAATTTTCTTATTGTGTATTAAATTCTTTGTTTTATTATACTATCAAATTAAGTAAGCAAAATTATCCTGATTTATAAATTATTTTTAAATAAACCCCCAAAAACATATTTAAATTAATACAACTCAAAATACAGAAAGTTTTATAAAAGGAAATAATTAAACTGAGAAACATTGTATACTTAAAAAATAAGGGGGTACATTTTAAGATAAAAAATGAATTTGAAGAAGATTTTAAAGTTTATAACTGAAGAAGATAAAAGACAAAGAGTTTACTATCCATCTAAATCAATAGACACTGAAGTCTTTGCAAGAGCTGTAAAGTTAATAGAAGAAACAGGAGAATTTTTTGATCATATATTAAAAAAATATTCCTTACAGAGAAAACAGAAAGATTCAAAGTATGAAAACAAAGAATTGTCAGAAGAATTTGCTGATGTAGTGTTAACATCATTTCTACTAGCTGAAGCTATGGATATAAACATTATAGAATCATTAGAAAAAAAAGTAGAGAAAATAGAAGGTAGGTATAATTCCTAATTACTAAAAAATAATTAAATTTTAAACTAATAATAGTTAGGGATGTTTGATATACAGATAACTACTTTTAAGATTTATTTTATTAGGCTAATCTAAAATAGGTAACCACCATGTTTAAAGGATTACAAAGGGTATTAAGAAAATTTATTGATAAATTTAGATTTTATTTTAAAGTTATATTCAAAATATATTCTTTAAAACTAAGTGAGTTTATTCCAATAAAAACACTCCCATATAGCTTAGCAATATCAGTAACAAATAGGTGCAATTCAAAATGCAAAACATGCGGGATTTGGAAATTAAAGAATAAAGAAGAATTAACTTTAGAAGAATTACAAAAGACACTAAAAAGTATAGGGAAGAATATTCCCTGGTTCACAATAACAGGGGGAGAAGCATTTTTAAGGAAAGATTTAGTTGATATTGTAAAAACTATTTGTAAATATAATAACCCTTTAGTCCTTAATATTGCCACTAATGGAACAGTTTATAATATGTATGAAACATTAAATAATATTCTAGCAGAGTGTAATAGTAACATAAAATTTGTTATAAATTTCTCTATAGATGAAATTGGGAAGCAATATAATCGGATCAGAGGTATAGATGCTTATGATAAAGTTATAGATAATTATAATAAAATAAAGAAACTGAAAAAAAAATACTCAAATCTGTCTATAGGTGTAAATATTACTCTTTCTAACTTTAATATAAATCATTCTGTTTTTATTTACCAGTTTATATCAAAGAACTTACAGCCTGACTCTATTATTGTAGAACCAGCTACAATCAGAAGAAATTTTTATAATGAAAAGATGAAATTTGAAGCTGATACACAAAAAATAATAAAAGCACTCACATACTTTATAGATAGGGAAAAAAGAGAATTAACGATGAAGAAAAATTTTAATAAAATAATAAAGTTATTTAGACTTAAATATTACACAATCACACTTTCAACATTACTTCATAAAAAAAGAGCAATTAAGTGCTTTGCAGGAACTAGTTTTGCTGAATTACTTCCTTCGGGGGATATAATAACCTGCGGCATAAGAAAAGAAGTTCTAGCAAATATCAAAGATTATGATTATGATTTTAAGAAGGGGTGGTATTCAAAAGGAGCTGTAAATGTTAAAAAAAAAATAAAGAAGGACTGCTGCTTTTGTACAATGGCAAATCCAATATACAGTTCAATGATCCTAGATAATAAAATGATTTTATCTTTAATAAAAGATCTGTTTTATAGTAAATGATAAGAAAGATAATCTTCTTATATTTTCTTCCTGACTTATATAATTTGGTCTGACAAGAATTATTCTCATTTATTCAAAAAGCTACCTTAATTATTTTATTATTGAAAACAAGTTTAATCTAAATTTAGAGGAATTTTTATATCCCCAGCCTTTATATCTGTTTTCGCTTTTTCAATTCTTTCTATTACTTTTTCTGGAATAATATCCCTTGTATACTCAAATTCTGTAAGGCTTATACAATCCTCACTTACACCGAACTCATAAATTTTTCCTTCAAAATTATTATTAAGACTTTTATCAATTATGATTGAGATTGCATTGTCAACCCTTTTTACCACACTTGTTAAAACATTGCCTTTTGCCATATAATCTTGATTAAAATCAACTCCAATCACATATTTATCTTTTTCTTTTGCAGCTTCAATTACCCCATTGCCACTTAAGCCTGCTGCATGGTAAATTATGTCTACGCCCACATCATATAACTCTATTGCATTCTCCTTTCCTTTTTCAGGGGAGTTAAAACCAGCTAAGTCATTAGAGAACAAATATTTTGATATTACTCTTGCATCAGTATTTACTGATTTAACACCAGCGCTAAAGCCTACCTCAAATTTTTTAATCATGGGTGTATCTACGCCCCCAATAAAACCTATTTTATTGGATTTTGTCATCATTCCAGCCATAATTCCTGCCAAATATGAGCCTTCCTCTTCTTTAAAGATTATAGATGCTACATTTGGTTTGTCAACTATTCCATTTATTATTACAAACTTAATATCTGGGAATTCCGTTGCAATATCATTAACAGCTTCTACTGAGTTAAAACCTACTGAAATTATTAAATCAAATTTTTGTTCAGAGAAGTTTCTTATCTCTTTTTTAGTTTCTTCCTCATTTTTTGGTTCTAATATCTCAAATTCTATTTTATATTTTTCTTTAGAATCTAACAAAACATTATAAGCCATATCCTTAAGTGAATTATCATCAAGGTTAGTCATGTTAGTAATTAACCCCACACTGAAATTTTTTTTATCTGAACTTGGTAACTTAATATTAGAAAAACTTCTAAAAACAAAAAAACCCATTCCAAGAATAATTATAATCAATATAAGAATTAAGACCTTTGAATTTTTTCTGGCTTTTTCAACTGTTTTCTTCTTTAACCTTTCAAATTTTTTCTTACTTTCTTCTTTTTTTATCTTGAATTCTTTTTTCCTTATTTCTTTTTCCTTACTTTTCCGCTTTTTTTCTACTTTTAATTGTTTTTTCTTTTGTTCTCTTTCCCCTTCAAGTTTTTTTATATTCCTTCTTTCCTTCTTTCCTTCCCTTTCAGATTCTTTTTCTTGCCCATTGGCTTCAACAGCAGTATTAATGGCAATATCAGCCAGTTCTTCTGGATAGCCATGCCCAACCAGCATTTTTCTTATCTCTTCTTTATCATGGCCCTTTAAATCCTTTTTAATGTAATTGATTAATCTCTGGCTAACCATATTTAATATATTCACCCCTTTTATCTATTTTATAAAAACTAACTATTTATATCTTTCTTTATTAAAGTACAGCCTTTTTATATCTAACAGGTTATTTAGTTAATCATACAAAAAACTTATAAACAAGCATAAAAACCCTATTAACACAGCGGGGTGGGGCAGTCAGGAGTGCCCGATGGGCCCATAACCCATAGGTCAAAGGTTCAAATCCTTTCCCCGCTATTTCTAAAACAAAAACTTAATAAACAAATAACCTTTTTAGTTAAATATGTATATCACAAAACTTTTTGATTTAACCCTGTTTGAGACAAAATATAAGCAGCAGTTAATTGAATTAGTTGCTTATTCTTTTATAGCTTTTTTTGTTCCTTTTTTTGTTGGCCACCCGCAGCTACTGGTCGGAACAGCGATTAACATGGCTTTAATACTTTCAAGTATTTACCTAAAAAGAAATTTTCTCTTGCCAGTTATTTTTATGCCAAGCATAGCGGTTTTATCAAGAGGGTTGATTTTTGGGCCATTCACAATTTTCCTGCTTTACTTCATCCCATTTATATGGATTGGAAACTCAATACTTGTTCTTTTCTTTAAGGGTCTTTACTTAAAAAAGAAAACAAATTATTTTGTAACTTTGTTGTCTGGCAGCTTTGTAAAAGCATTCTTTTTATTCATGATAGCCCTACTTCTTTTCAAGCTAAATCTCATACCAATAATATTCCTTAAAACCATGGGAATCCTGCAATTCACAACAGCAATCCTTGGCGGTATAGCTGCTTTTGTAGTTATAAAATCAAGAGAAAAAATAAAATTCTTAACATTTTCAAGATAAAGGTTTACATCTCTTTTTCATATATTTTAATCCGCCATCTTGGAGGATTTACTAATTTCCAGACATTATACTTATACAGTTGATACACTAAATTGTACTAAATAACACAAATAAGTGTAAAGCTTTATATATAAGTTATGTATTAATACACTTTGGTGTGTAACATGGAAGAAATAAAACAAAAAGAAATGTTCAAAGAAGTAAAGTTAACAACAGAAGAAGCTGTAAGATGGGTTAAGTTCCATGAGGATATCTACAAGGAAGATCAGAAAATGGCCAATAAGGTGATTACAGATTCTCCAAGATGGTCAATAATAATGGCCTATTATGCCATGCATAATGTGAGCAAGCTCTATCTGGCAAAAATACATAACATCAAGATAAGCGGAGAAGATGTACATGCAAAAACACTGTTTTTTATCTCAAAATATGTCAAGCAAGATGCTAAAAAGATAATTCCTCTCTTGGAGAAAGCAAAAGAAGAGTATGATGCAATTACCTCATCAAGCATCTGGGTGATTCCCAGATTATTATCCAAAGGCAGAGATGAAAGAACAAAAACACAATATTATAATGCAGTTAAAGCAGAAAAATCAACAATGGAGCTCATGCAAGCAGCCCAATATTTCATGGATAATTTTATGAAGCCTTATATCAAAATTATAGAGGGATTATTCTAATGCTATTAGATATTTGTTTTGGAAGCAAATCTGCATGGAGAATCCTAATGCTTTATGGGGAATCACCCGGAGCAGGATTTACGAGGCAGGATATTAGAAATCATACAAAATTAGGAAATAAGGCATTATCCTTTGCATTGAAAAGGCTAATCTCATTTGGCATTCTACTAAAGAGCAAGGGAGAGCTGTCCTTAGCTGTTTACAAACTGAATAAAGAGAATAAATATTGCCAGGATATACTTAATTTACTGCAAAAAGAAAGGCAAGACCTTAACCAATTGCCTTATGATTTTAGCATGATTGCAAGAGGCTTTTCACGAGAAGCAGTTGATTCAGTTAATGCTTTAAGCATATACCTGTTCGGTAGCATTGCTAAGGGAACATACAGGGATGATTCTGACATGGATTTTGCGGTTGTAGTGAAAGAAAAAAATCCAAAAGAGGATATGGCTATCAACATGATAACTAACAAGCTATCAGAGAAATTCAAGAGAAAGATTCAATGCTTCATAATTACAAAGAATCAAATTGATAAACATAACACTAAACTTGTAGAAGAAATATTGAAGCATGGGATAAAACTTGTTTAATTTAAAATTCCTATTTCCGCTAATCTATAGCAACTAAAATCGGGTAACTATTGTGTTCTTGATTAAATAAGAAAGCTAATCATGAAACCTATGTTCAATCATTCTTTCAACTTTATTAAAGGCCATATGCAATGCCTTTGCAAGATCCCATTCAACTGCCTTTGAATCAAATGTTTTTGTTGGAGCAACAACCTTTACACTTATCTCATACTGCTTTCTTTTGCCTGTCACATTGTAAGTCTTTAGATGTATTACAAGAGAAGTTATATTCTTAATAACCCTCTGAATCTTGCTGTAATATTCTTCGGCCAGCTTGTTAACAGTATCTACTTCACTGTCATCTAACTCTTTTATCCCGATTATTTTTATTTGTTCCATAAATATCAACATGCATTAGGTCTTTATATATTTTATTAATAATCTTTTTTCTTACCCTTCTTATTGCTGGTATTTTTTTTTCTATTCCATACAAGCTGTCATCAAGAATAAAATCCCCTAACTCCCTGTCTTTTTTATATTCTGAATAAATCATTTGGGTAGGGTATCCAAAAAGCCCGCCGAGATAAGGGATAATTCCTATTCCAAGTGCAACAGACCTTTTTTCAAAAGCTGATTTAATTTTTTCTTTAATGGATGTTTTATCCTTTTTATTTTCTTTTCGAAGGCAGTCACAAGATATTCTTCCAGCAGTCCAGACTGTTCTAGTGATTGATCCTAAAATGCCTGCTGTAATGAAAGATTTCAAATATCCTGCATCGCCCGACAAAAAAGGCATATAAACAAAATAGCATCCTAACCCAACTCCAGCTGCGTTGAGACCAATAGTATGCATAAAGAAATCAAACAGGTAAGGACTTATTTTCTCCTTATCAAGATGGCCATATAAGTAATTTACTTTTGATGTTTTAATTCTTCCTTTTTGTTCAGCCTTGTTAATTCTCCCCATTATATAATTCTTGACAATCTCTGTTCTGTATTCTTGTGAAGATAAGAACATTGAAGTAGAATTAAAAATCTCCCAGGGTATTTCACCTAACCCTTTGTTATATAGCTGCCATAATACATTTAGTCCTTTCTGTGGCTCTTTTACCTGCTCTTTCTTTATAATTTCCTCTAGGTCCATTTTTGAATTTCTTCTATTGGGTATAATGTTTTTATAAACATTTATTCTCTTAAAAACATATTCCTGGTAAGTTAGTGTTGTGGTAATTAACTCTAAATTAGCTTATTTTAGTGGTAATTAACAGTAAAGCTTATAAATAAGTGGTAATTAACAGTTATTATTAATATATGTGGTAATTAAAACAATAAAAGATATATACTAAAAATATGTGGTAATTAACCATGGTTTACAGAAAACAAGTTGAAATCAAGGGCCAAAAATACTGGTATCTTTTCCATACTGTAAGAAGTGGTGATAAATACCTCAAAAAATCAAAATATATAGGAAAAGAACTTCCAAAAGACATTGAAAACATTGAAAAAGAGTTTTTAGAAGAAGTTAAGATGAAAAAAGAAGAGATACCAAAGGAAATAAGAGAACTGGCAGAAAGCTTGCATCCTTATGAGAGAAAGGTTCTTCCATTTCTTAAAGATAATAAATCATTAAAACAACTGGTTAAGGCCTCAAAAATGCAGGAAATAGAGGTTATGAGGGCATTGCAGTGGCTTGAAAACAAAAACATTCTTTCAATAAAAAAAGATCTGAAAGAGATAATATCCATTAGTAAGAATGGCAGGTTATATCTTGAAAAAGGACTTCCTGAGAAAAGGTTTCTTAAGGCAATTGAGGGAATAATCCCTGTTGATAAGATAAAAGAAAAAGCAGGCCTTGAGAAAGATGAGATAAATGTATGTCTTGGACTATTAAGAAGGAAAGCAGCAATTGAAATAAAGCCTGGAATGAATATAAATATAACTGAGCAAGGCAAAAAACTCTTGCAAAAGCCGTTTTTTGAAGAATTATTCTTAAAACAGCTACCTCTTGAGTCAAGGGACTTAACTCAGGAGCAAAAATATGCCTTTAATGAGTTAAAGAAAAGAAAAGAAATAATAAAAACAGATATTGTGACAGAGAGAAGTGTTGAACTAAAAGAGATTTATAATGAGCTTATTAAGGCCAAAATTTCATTTAAAAATATCATTGATGAGCTTTCTCCAAAAATACTCAAAGATGGCTCATGGAGAAACAAAAGCTTTAGGCGCTATGACATTAAAATTAATGTTCCCTCTATTTCTGGCGGAAGAAGACATTTTGTTAATGAAGCTGTTGCATATATAAAAAAAGTATGGCTTGAGATGGGATTTAAAGAAATGCAGGGCCCATTATTGCAAACATCATTCTGGAACTTTGATGCATTATTCACTGCCCAGGATCATCCTGCCAGGGAAATGCAGGATACTTTCTTTATTAAAAATCCTGAAAAAGGAAAGCTTCCTGAAAAGAAATTTGTTGATGGAGTGAAAAATGCTCATGAAAATGGATTTGAAACAGGAAGTTTAGGATGGAGATATAAATGGAACCCTGAAACTGCAATGAAAAATGTCCTGAGGACACACACAACAGTCTTGTCTGCAAGGGCTATTGCTGCATTAAAGAAAGATGACCTGCCTGCAAAATACTTTACAGTTGGAAAATGCTTTAGAAATGAGACAGTTGACTGGTGCCATTTGTTTGAATTATGTCAGGTTGAGGGAATTGTTGTTGATCCAGATGTTAACTTCAAAAACCTTGTTGGATATTTGATAGAGTTTTACAAAAAACTTGGATATGAAAAAGTAAGAATCAGGCCTGCATACTTTCCATACACAGAAATGAGTGCAGAAGTAGATGTTTTTCATCCTGTAAGAAAAGAATGGGTTGAATTAGGTGGATCTGGAATATTCAGGCCAGAGGTTGTAAAGCCATTATTGGGAGTTGAAGTTCCTGTTTTGGCCTGGGGCCTTGGCATGGAAAGAGCTATCTCAATGTATTATGAAATAAATGATATTCGTGATTTATACAGAAATGATTTAAAGCAATCAAGAGAAATAAAAACATGGTTGAAATAAAATGCCTACAATAACCTTGGATAAAAAAGATGTAATAAACCTTGTTGGAAAAGAAATTCCAGATGAAAAGCTAAAAGACAGAATATCAATGCTTGGAACTGATTTAGAAAAGGTTAGTGATTCTGAGATAGTTGTAGAGGTTTTTCCCAACAGGCCTGATTTATTGTCAGAAGAAGGATTTGCAAGGGCATTATCCTCTTTTATTGGAGTTAAAACAGGATTAAGAAAATATGATATTAAGAAATCTTTGTTTAAGGTTAATGTTGATAAGTCTGTTGAAAATGTCAGGCCTTTCATAAGCTGTGCAATATTAAAAAATGTTAATCTTAGTGATGAAGCAATCAAAAGCCTGATGCAATTGCAGGAAAAACTGCATTTAACACATGGAAGAAAAAGAAGAAAGGTTGCAATAGGTGTTCATGATTTTGATGCAATAAAATTCCCACTGGTTTACAAAGCAGTCAAGCCAGATGCAATATCTTTTGTTCCATTGGGAATGACAACTGAGATGAATCTTGCTGAGATACTGGCAAAACATCCAAAAGGAAGGGATTATGCTTTTGTTTTAGAAGGACTTTCAAAATATCCTGTTATTATTGATGCAAAAAATGATGTTGTTTCTTTCCCACCTATAATTAATGGTGTTGTAACACAGGTTAAAGAAAATACAAAGAATCTCTTTATTGACGTCACAGGTTTAGATGTTAATGCAGTTACACAGGCATTAAATATATTGGTTGCAAGCCTGGCAGATAGGGGTGCTGAAATATATTCTCTTGATGTTGATGAAGTTGTCCCTGATTTAAAACCAAGGGAGATGAAGGTTGAGTTAAGTTATGTTAACAAGCTGCTCGGCCTTAATCTTAATGAAAAAAAGTTTGTTGAACTGCTCTCAAGGATGGGTTTAGGATATGATAAAGATGTTTTGATTCCAGCTTACAGGGGTGATATAATACATGCAGTTGATGTTGTTGAGGCAGCTGCAATTGCATATGGATATGAGAACTTTGAGCCCGAGATACCAAACCTTGCTACAATCGCAGAAGAAAATCCATTTGAGAAATTTAAAACAAAGGTTGCGAATATACTAATTGGGTTTGGGATGATAGAAACAAACACATACCATATAACCAACAAAGAAAATTTGAATAAAAAAATGAGCATTAATCTTAGATGTGTTGAGCTTTCAAATGCATTAACAAAAGATTATGATGTTTTAAGATCATGGATGATTCCAAGCCTGATGAATGTTTTAAAAAACAATAAAAACAGGGAGTTTCCACAGAAGATTTTTGAAATGGGTATATGCTTTAAAGAAAATAAAGAAACAGAAACAGGGGTTGAGGAATTCACAAGGTTGGCTGTCTTGATTTCACATACTAAATCAAACTTTACAGAAATAAAACAAGTGCTTGATTATTTGTTTAAGATGCTTGGTCTTGAATATAAAACAGAAGACACAGAGCATACAAGCTTTATTAAAGGAAGGGTTGGCCGTGTTGTTGTTAATGAAAAGAAGCTGGCCTACATAGGGGAAATCTCGCCAGAGGTCATAACAAACTGGGAATTAGAAATGCCTGTTGCTGCATTGGAATTAAATTTAAGTGAACTCTTTGAATTATTAAAACAATAATTTAGTCTTTTAGATATAACCTAATTTTTTTGAGGCCACTATAAACATTGAGTGAGACCAGCAAAGCGGTGAAACTGAAATCTGAATTTTATTTTTGAATATCTGTTCTGGGATAAATTCTTTATTTCCTAAATCATCAATTACTTTTTTGTAATATTTCAAAGCATTTTTTCTGTCTTTTTTTTCAGCATAATATACTGTCATCCAGAAATTGAGCAATGGCCAGTAACCAGCACCTTTTTTTCTATGAATTTTCTTTTTATACATCCAGCCATCATATTCATCATTTTCATATCTATAAACTCCATAATCCTTTACAATATCCCTTTTAATTAGTTTTATGGTGTTTTTGATTACCTTATTGTCTGCTTTGACAATTTCTGATGGCCAAACAATCCCCAATAAAGATGCATCAACTTTTTTATCATTTATCATACCAAATGAACGGTAAAAATGATTTTTAGAGTTCTTCAGTAAAATATTTTTCATTTCATTTGATATTCGTATCCATTTTTTATTTGGCATAAGTTCGTTTGCGCATGCCAGCCCCTTAGAGCAAATGGCTAATGAATAACTGAAGTTTTCTTTAAGGTCAGGGAAACAGAGCCTTTCCTCCCACAAATCCTGCGTAACTTTTTTGAAATGGTCTTTTCCCCAAATTGCACATAAACCATTTGCAGATTTTTTGATTAACGTCGCGAATTTCTTTGCATCTTTTTTATTGTTTTTGTAAAAATCAAATAATGCGATTAAAACACTTCCAGTTTGGTCTGGTTGAAGATGATTCAATGCTTTCTTTCCATTAACATAATATTTTTCATAAAATAATCCTGTTCTTCTCCAGCTTTCTGCTTTCATACACCATTTGAAAAACTTTTCCTGTATTTTTATCCCTAAAATATTTGCAGCAATGCATGTGTACGCAGCATCTCTTGGCCACACAAACTTATAATTCTTGGCCTCTTTTGGAAAATAGCTTTTTGAAGAATTTGCAGCAACAATTGCTCCATTCTTAAGCGAGCAGTCTTTTATCACTATCTTGCTTGATTTAATAAGCCTTTTAATTTGAGCTTTCATAAAGGTAAAATAAATGTTTTATTTAATATATCTTTCTATAAACAATTTAAGATAAATTTAAATATTAATTATTTTTAATACCTTTTGAGGTGATATTATGGCAAAAGTAGCAGGAAGACATCATAAAGAATTTCCGACATTTGCAGTTGTTTTGCTTGTGGTTGGAATAATATGGCTTTTGAATGATTTGAATATAATTATGGTTAATATTCCATGGGTGCCAATGGTTTTAATAATTGTTGCAATTGGAATGATATACAACAGATTTAAAAAAGTTTAATCAAACAAACAGTTATTTAATGAAAATGAAAAAAATAATGCCACCAACATATTTCATGGTTTTGTTTATACTGTCTGTTTTACTTCACTTCTTTTTTCCTTTGGTTAGATTCTCTTATTCCCCTTACAATTACATTGGCGCTTTGCTAATAATCTTTGGAATATTTCTTAATCTTAAGGCAGATTCAATGTTCAAGAAAAGCAGGACAACTGTAAAGCCGCATTTAATGCCAAGTTCTTTTAATGTTTCAGGTCCATTTAAGATAAGCAGACATCCTATGTACTTGGGAATGTTTTTGATTTTATTTGGGGCAGCATTAATCATGGGCTCTTTGACTGCTTTTATTTTTTCTTTTGTTTTTGTTGCTTTAATGGAGATTCTTTTTATTCCAAAGGAAGAGATGAATATGAAAAAGGCCTTTGGAAAGAAATATCTGGCATATAAGAAAAAAGTCAGAAGATGGATTTGATTCTGCTTAAACTTAGCTGTAACTCAATAAATATAAATAATGAGTGCAAAGCCAACATTTTTATATGCTAAAACCATAATTAGCTTATGAAAGACAGACTCATTTATGTAAAAAAGATATTTTATGTATTAATAGGAATTTTTGTTTTGTTAGTAAGTTATTTCTTAGCCTGGTTTCCTGATGAAATAAAACAAACGCTTTTTCCTTTTGCTGCTATCTTAGCAGCCATATTTTTTGTTTTAGGTGCTGTATTAATTTTTTTGACTTTGAAATTAAAAATTAAAAAAAAGCTGAAAATGTTTTTAATCTTAACAGGGGCTTCTGCTGTAGGTTTTTTAGCAGGTGTTATTTTGCATAATTTCTTTTATGGCTTGGGTATGATTACAGGGCATACCATCATATTGAAATATGCAACAGAAGCACTTAATGTGGCATTTTTTATTATAGCAATTTTGGTTTGCCCAACAGTGTTTCTAATTGGTGCAGTTGGCAGCATTCTAATGCTTATCAAGAAAAAGAAATAAGATTTATTGGTTTATAATCCTCATTTAGGAATGTCCAGTGATTTACTTAGAATCAGCTTTAATCTTCCTGATTATAACATCCCTGTTTTCTTTTATAATTTCTTCAACGGGTCTGTCTGTGTAATAAATTCCGTTGAGCCCAAAAAATATTGAGCCATTCTCAAGATTTTTTTCTTCTCTCCATTTCTTTGGCTGTCCAACCCCAAGCTCAGAAACCGCAACATCAATTCCATGGTCAATAGCATCCTCTGCTGTTGCGCGAACGCAGTACATTGTGTTTACACCCATAAGATAAATTTTCCTTACATTTAAATTCAGTAAAGTTTCATAAAACTTAGGTACAGAAAAACCGCTGTCTTCCTCTCCTCTTAACATAAAGAAGTTTGTCGAAACATTATCAACCATCTTTGCAATAGGATTAATCGTGTCTCCCGCACATTCATATTCCATCACAATTACAGGTATATTTCTTTTTGCGCATTCATTTAGCATAGATATTTGATAATTAGTAATACTTTTTCTTTTGGTTTCTCCTATTACTCCTTTCCTCAGGAAGAATTCCTGCATATCTACCACAACAAAAGCAGTATTACTCTCATTGTCAAGTTTCTGGAATATTTCACTATTTTTCCTTATCCTCAGATTTGATTTATCAATATAGTCAATGTATGGGTTATACCTTTTGTAGCTTTCAGGGCATGGAATTACATCATCTGGTATTTTTAGGTAATTTTCTATCATTTTGGAATCAAGAAATCTCTTTAATATTTAAAGTTTACTGTTTAACTTACTTATAAGTAGTAAACATAGAAAGGTTTAAATATAAGTGAAATTTGCTTTTTATGAAGATAAAAATACCGCAAAAATTTAATCCAGATGAATACAAATCATTAGAAGAATACAACTAATCCTCTTATTTTTTTGTTAAACAAACATATTTATAAAATAAATTCTTTCAGTATAACATATGAAAGTCATATCATGGAATGTTAATGGAATAAGGGCAGCTGTGAAAAAGGGCTTTATAGATTTCTTTAACAAAGCAGATGCAGGCATATTCTGTTTGCAGGAAACCAAGATTAGTGATAAAGATTTAACAGATGGATTAAAGCAGATTGGCTCATTACATGGATACAAAACTTATTGGTTCGGTGCAGAGAAAAAAGGTTACAGTGGAACAGCAATAATCTCAAGAATAGAACCAATAGCAGTAAAAAAAGGATTTGGAGTAAAAAAATTTGATGATGAGGGTAGAACTATAACATTTGAATTGGAAAGATTTTATCTTATTTGCATTTACGCCCCAAATGCAAAACTTGAATTAGCAAGACTGGGTGAAAAGATTGAATTTAATGAAAAATTCATAAGTTATTGCGAAAAACTTAGAAAGAAAAAGCCAGTTATTTTCTGCGGCGATTTAAATGTTGCTCATAAGGAAATTGATTTAAGGAACCCAAAAGAGAATAAAAATAATGCTGGCTTTAGTATTCGGGAAAGGAATGCTTTTCAGGAACAGTTGGATAAAGGCTATTTGGATGCATTCAGAATCTTCAACAAAGATCCAGGTAATTACACTTGGTGGAGCTACCGCTTTAATGCCAGGGCAAAAAACATTGGATGGAGAATTGATTATTTTATTGTAAGCAAAGAGTTAAAACCAAAAGTTTTTTCATCTGAAATATTAAAGGATGTAATGGGGAGTGATCACTGCCCAATTCTTCTTGAAATAATAGCATAGTTAGGCCTAAACCGAAACAAACAAAAGCCTTTAAATAGTTCTTTTGTTTTTTTTAGAGTATGGAAGAAAAAATACTCATAGATAAGGAAACACTTAAAGCCCTAGCTGTTGATACAAGGCTTAACATACTTAAGCTTCTTTTAAAAAAGAAATATACTCTTTCTGATTTTGCTAGTATATTAGGATTAGGAGTATCAACAATAAAAGAGCATCTTGATATTTTATTAAAAGCTAGATTAATAAAAAAAGAGGATACAAAAAGAAAGTGGAAATATTATTCTTTAACATTTAAGGGAAAGAGGCTGATAGAGCCAAGGGAAATAAAAGTTCTTTTTGCATTTATAACAACTTTAATAGCAGCTGTTGGGATGGCATTTGTTTTTGCAAAGAGTTTCCTGATGAAAGGAGCACAGACCTTTGCTGCAGAAGCTCCAAGAACTTTGAATGTTATGGAAGCAGCAAAGGATGCAGGAATTGGCGGTGCAGAGTTAACTTCTGTTGCAAAAGAGGCAGTAATTACAGGAACTGAGACAGTACCTTACAATCTGTCAATAATAATGTTTATAATACTTTTAATTTTAATAGCACTGAGCGCATTCTTTTTTGGAATGCTTCTTAAAAAGCCGCAATTAATAATAGCAAAAGGTAGCAAAAAATGAGAAAAATATTATTCACAATAGCAATAATCGCTATTTTTTTAGTTTCAGGCTGTGAAGAAGAAAAACCAATTGGTGGAGAAACAGATGAGTATGGCTGCCTTGGAACAGCTGGCTATACTTGGTGCGGGTCAAAGCAGAAATGTTTAAGGACATGGGAAGAGGGATGCCCATCTGAAGAGGAATTTGCCTGCGAAACTGATAATGACTGCATCCCATTGCCATCTGACTGCCATCCAATGATCTGCATAAACAAAGAGTATGAATCAGATTATGAAAGACCAGAGGTATGCACTGAGATTTTTGCATTGGAAGCAGCATACAATCCAGAGGACTGTATTTGCATTGAAAACAGGTGTGTGAATAAGAACAAAGGAAAAACATTTGATGATTTAGATTAAGAAACCAAGGTAGTTGAGATTTTTGAAAATTACATAAAAATCATAGATGCAACTCCTTCAAAAGAAAAAATATTTGAAAATATCAAGTATAAAATAAATAAGATTCTTTAATCTACAATTAGGAAATATTTATTTAAAAATATCTGGAGCAAAAGGGTGATAATAATGGATGCAATAGAAGCTTTAAACACAAGAAGGAGCATAAGAAAATATAAGGAAGGGAAAATATCAGAAGAGACAATAAATAAAATACTTGAGGCAGGAATGGAAGCGCCCTCTGCAATCAATGAGCAGCCATGGCATTTTATTGTAATAACAGATAAAGAAATTCTTGAAAAAATCCTTGAGTTTCATCCAAATGCATCAATGGCAAGGCAGGCATCAATAGGAATATTGGTTTGCGGCGATTTAAACCTTGAAAAAGCAAAAGACATGTGGGTTCAGGACTGCTCTGCCGCAACGCAAAATATATTGTTAGCAGTGCATGCGCTTGGTTTGGGAGCAGTGTGGACAGGAGTTTATCCAAGAGAAGAGCGCATGGAAGGATTCAAAGAAATGTTTAAGCTTCCTGAGAATATAATCACCTTTTCATTTATTCCAATTGGCTATCCTGCGGAAAAATCATTCCAGGCAGACCGCTTTAAAGAAGATAGGATACATTATAACAAGTGGTAAAAGTGGGAATTTATAGACATACTTGACAAGGACGGCAAGTTCACAGGAATTAAAGCCAAAAATATTTTCTTCAGAAATACTAAAAAGTGTGATGGGAAGTGACATTGTCCTATACTTCTTGAAATAATGCTCTAATTTACCACTATAAAGTTATAATTTATAGAAAGGTTTATAAATCATTAATCCATACTGTTTATTAATTATGATTAATATAAAAAACAAATTAAAAAGAAAAATTCATGATTCTGTAACATTCTTTTCATTAGTTGGAAAAATGAAGAAAATCCCAAGAACAGGATGGCTTCTTCATGGGATTACAAACGTAGAAAGCATAGCAGAACATTCATTTAGTGTAACCACAATTGCATATTTTCTTGCAGAAGATTTAGGCTGCAACAGTTCAAAATTAGTAAAAATGGCAATGATTCACGATCTTGCGGAAATTATGACTGGAGATATTGTTTCTGAAAATGGTGTTATAATGGATCTTGAAAAAAGAAAGAACAAGATTGTTATTGAAAGAAATAAAATAAAAACCATTCCCTCTCTTATTTCTAATGGAAAAGAATTACAAAATCTTTGGGAAGAATATGAAAGTCAAAGTTCAAAAGAAGCAAGAATACTAAAACAAATAGATAAGTTTGAGATGTCAATGCAGGCATTGCAATATGAAAACCCAAGAAATCCAAATCATCTCAGAGAATTTTGGGAAAATGCGAAAAAATACATAAAACACCCAACCCTTCTTAATCTTTTTAAAGAGTTATGCAAAAGAAGAACTCCACCTTACAATGATTATAATTTAATAGGAAAAAGATTTCTTTGAATTCAATTAATTACCCATATTGTAAAGTTTAAGATAGCGGCAAAACTGACCCACAAAATATAAGGTAGCTGCAGATAAGCAGCTGCCCTGCTTACTTTCTTGAAGCTTATTATCATGGCCATTATAAAGCCCCACAAGATGACTATTTCTATGAATGCAAGCATTGGGTTGCTGAGGCCGAAGAAGATTGTTGACCATAAAAAGTTAAGAACAAGCTGCAAAAAAAACAACACCATAGATACCTTTACATCCGGATTTTCTATTCCTTTTTTGTAAACAATATAAGCAGAGATTCCCATCAGTGTGTAAAGTATTGTCCATACAGGACCGAAAATCCATGATGGCGGTGAGAATGAAGGCTGATTAAGCTCAGTATAAGTTGTCTTAAAAGATGAAGAAGATACTGAAGAGCTGAGCATTTCGCTAAATATCCCGACAAGCTGGGAGATAACAATCAACCCTATAAGAACAAGGATGCCTTTAGTATATTTGTTTTTCATATCTATATTATTGTTTTTGAAGTATTTAATCTTTTTGATTAGGCTTTTTATATAGGAAAAATAATTGATAAGAAAAAAAGAATTTAAAAAAATCAGGCAAGTTTTGATTCCTGAATTCTGGTATAGGTTTTTTTGTTGCAAAAATATGTGTTATAAGTATCCATATTGTTTTTTTTGCAATACTTGCAATATTCATTGGGTTTTTCACAAAAACCATTTTCTTCATAAAGGGTAATATCTAATGGAAAATATTCACATAATTTTATTACTAATTTGTCTAACATTTTTAGTATATGTAATAAATGAATTTTGTATATATAAATATTCCTTTTCATCAATTATATTTAACTCATGCAATTGCTGTTAAGTTTTTCCCATACAAAGTGTGGGAAAACTGCGTCCGCAGAGTTGTGTTTAAGTTCTAATTAATTCGAGCGAAGCGAGTCTATATGTGCGTAGCACTGGGGGGAGTTCCGTTTTATTGTATTAATTATTGACAAATATTTTGGAAGAATAGGATTTAAATAATTAAAAGTATTATCATGTTTTACTTGATTTACATACAACTTTCATGTCACAGGATTTGCAATTATTTCCAGGGCAAGCTGAAAATTCGCCTTGTTTGATATTGTCAATCACCGTTGTTATTTGTTCTTGTGTTTCTTGAAGTTTTTCATCAGATATATCTATTTCATCTCTTATATTTTCAGTTAGATAATGTATTTTTGCACTTTTCGCGTTCATTCCCAGTGACTTATTTGTTGCTAAGGAGTATAATCGAAGTTGTAATCGAATATATTTTTTGGATTCCAACGTTTCCTTTTCTGTTTTATAGTCTAAGATGCTTACATCCTTCCATTCATTAGTTTTAGGATCGAATTTTTGGAGTAGATCTATGCTTCCAGATATCAATGCTCCACTCATTATATGTTCAAATGGTTTTTCAGTTTCTAACCTTAGCGGGAATTCCTTCCCATATTCAAGAACATATCCCTTTAGTATCTTCTTAGCCTTATTTTTCATGTTATCAAATGGAGGTCCCCTAGTATATCTTAGGAAAAAGTCAGATTCAACCATGCTCTCAACATCATCAAGAGTAGGAGGGGTATCAGACCACTTTTTATGCATCAAATTTAAAAAGTTATGGACTTGAAGACCATAGCCATATGCAGTATTCAATACGGGCGAGAAACCCATCATTTGCTGTAATAAATATCTATATGGACAATCAATGTAATATTTCAAATCGCTAAACGAAGTGGGCATAAGCTCCATGTTTGGTCGACATCGGGGAGTTATTTTATTCCGTATAGTCGGGTCATCTGACGAGTCTAAAATCATAATCTCATGATCGAATTCAGTAACATATTGAGATCTGGTTGACACCTTCCCAGTATCGGACTGATTTGATCGAGTTATAAATAAAAACTTCTGAGTTCTCGTTGCAGCAACATAAAATAACCTTCTCTCCCCTTCATCGCCAGAACAATATCTTGCAAGATTGAACACATTTGGATTTAGATGAGTTTCGGGTGGTCTATTTCTTCTGCTAGATGGAAAACGGATATTGGAAAGATCAGGGATAAACACTATGGGAAATTCCAATCCCTTTGCCTGATGTACAGTTAATATATTTACAGAATTTCTGTTCCGTTGATCATCTATTCCCCCTTCATCCGTCCTATGCAATGCGTAGCCATTTAGAAAATTAACAAATTCTCCAAAGTAATAGAAATTGATCCAGCCATGCACTGCCTCAAACTGAGCCACAACTTCGCTGAATCTACCAAAATCAAATAGTAGGTCCTGAGTAAAATTATCTTCATTAACCTCAAACAAATCCATAATTTCGTAAAAGAATTCCTGAAGAAATATTCTCCTTTTTTTTGAATCTAGATTTGAACTATCTATTGACTGAATTACTTCTCTTTTCTGAAGTAATTTATCGGTAAGTTTGTCCCAGTTTAAATGTCCCCAATTTAGGCTTTGAAATATCTCTTCGAGGTCATTCAATGTAGGGGTGCCTGAGGTAAAATCTGGGCTTTTATCTGCCAAAAAACATAAAGTATGTCTAAGAAAGTTAATTTCATCTCTCAAAAATAATCCACCCGTACCTTTAAAATTAAACGGAATATTTTCTGATTGAAGTGGGTTGATTAATCGTTGAGCCGATCTTTTTGTCCTAACGATAATTGCCATATCTCCATAATCTATTCCTCTCGTCGTATTGTCTTCATTCCATTCATATCCTCTTAGCGCTTTTATTTTATTGATTATAAAATTAACTTCTTCATCAATACTAGCAAACTCCACCTTGTAAAAATCACCTTTTTCTGATTTTTTCACAATATCTTTTATTGCGCCTGGCACCATACTTTTACTTATTCTGTTTCTGTTTCTCCTAATTAACCCTGCCGCAGATTCTATTACTTCTTTTGGACATCTAAAATTTTTGACTAATTCAACTATCTTTACGTCATTATACCTTTTCTCAAAATTTATGATATTACTGGTGTCTGCTCCTTGAAATTCAAAAATGGACTGATCATCATCACCCACTACACATAGATTTCCCTTGGCACCAACAATCAAATTAATTAGTTTTTCTTGTATATGGTTGATATCCTGATACTCATCTACTATTAGATATTCTACATTTTCCCGTAATTCTTTTAGCAGTTCTGGATTAGATTCCAATACATTTACCAAATTATATATTTGTCCCGAGAAGTCAATATATTTTTCCTCATCCAGTAACTTAATATATTTCTCATAAACTTCCTTGAATTCGGGCAATTCATCTAGTTTTTCATCTGAAATATCATTATCCCTAATTATGTCAATTGTTCTTAGAAACCGAAGAATTGCTGATACAGGGTTTCTTTCTTTCCTAATGGAATGCATGCCTAAATTAGAATAATTTTTTGATACCCAAATAACTCGCTTCACTTCATCTAATACATCGTAACCTCTGAATTTGGGTACCAATTCTTTCAAAGCTTGAAACGCATAAGAATGTATTGTGCCTATGTACATGCTACCCAAGTGTCCTGCATCGGGGCATCTATTGGATAATTTATCTCTAATATTAAACTTAAGAGATGCCGCCGCCTTTTCAGTAAATGTGAAAGCAATAATCTTATCTCTATCTACACCTTCGCTCACTAATTTTGCAATTCTTTCAGACATTACTGTAGTTTTTCCTGAGCCAGCACAAGCAATGATTTTCAGATTACCTTTATTGTGACTTATTGCATCGATTTGTTCTTTAGTATATTCCATTTCAATTTACCATATTAACAAAATATCTTCCAAATATTTTGGAAAACCTTACTGGGACTGCATTTCCTACCCACTTAGTATTTTGTGTTAAATTTCCATAAAAAATATAATTATCGTTAAAAGTTTGTAACGTGGCGGCCTCCCTTACAGATATACCTCTAAGTTGAGTAGGGTGTCCAAATCTCCCATTTGTTATGCTTGTACATTTGCAAGTTAATGTGGGGGCCACATCCTCCCATTTCATACGTCCATAAACATCGGAATGTCCAGTATGTTTTTTGTGACATTCTAATACTAAATGATCAGGCAAATCTATTCTAGATCCTCCATTTTTTTTAATATATTTCAATCTCTGCAAATTAATGCTCTCAATATCTCTTGTTTGATGATTTGGGATTTTTGCATGTATTTTTCCCGCTCGGATTATGGGATAATTCTTGATTGCATCCTTTACAGTTACATACGGTTTTTTATTTTTCCCATGAGTTTGGTCAGGTATATCAATCGGATGTTTTAAAGAGGCCAATAACACCAATCGTCCTCTGCTCTGGGGAACTCCATAATTTTTTGTGTTTATGATTTTACTACAATGGAAATATCCTAAGTTATCCAGTATTTCAGTAAATTTCTTAAAAATGAATTTACCTTTTCCGTTACTCAGTCCAGGTACATTCTCAAGAAAAATAAAATCAGGGATGGTTGCTTTGATTAATCGCCCAAATTGCATAATTAGTAGTTTCCTACCATCAGTCTCAAAATTCGATCTATTGATACTGGAGAAAGGTTGACAAGGTGCACAACCAGCAAGCAAAAAATATGATTTTTTTCTGTCGATTCCATTCAATATATCCTGCTTAGTAATTTCTGATACATCCTTATCAATGAATTTAGTTCTTCCGTTATTTTTTTCATATGTATCCTTAAGGTCAGAATCATTATCGTACCCTCTAATCACTTTTATGCCTGCATCTTTGAGTCCTCTCGTGAGACCGCCAGCCCCACAGAATAAGTCAACTGCCACTATTTTTTTCATCTTCTTTTTATTCATTTCCCCCCCTACTATGGTGAATATTCAAGGAGTTTAAATATTTTGCTCATACACCTATTAATATCCTTTTTTATTTCGTGAGTCCGCACCCGAATTACCTTAAATCCTAATTGAGAAAGGATTATATTGATTTTTTTATCTCTAATTAGATTTCCATTAATTTTTTTCTTCCAAAATTCTATATTGGTTTTTGGTAGCTTGTAACACTTTGGACATTTGTGCCAAAAACAGCCATCAATAAAAATAGCTATTTTTTTCTTGGTGAAAACGATGTCAGGTTTTCCAGGTAATTTGGCATTAATTCTATAACCTTTGATGCCATTATTAGATAGGGATTTCCTTATTAGCAATTCTGGCCTAGTATTTTTATTTCTAACCCTTGACATATTATAGCTTCTTTGCTTCGTTGTATGATTATCTACCATTACATGGATTATTCATTGAATATATATAAAATAATTGTCATTTCTTAAGCCATAACAGTTTGTACATGGATGTTGTTAAAGGTGTAAAAAGGGGAAACACCTAACTAGTTAAAGAAATATTTCAATTCTGTATGGAGGTTGTCAATTAATTGAGATTTATTCTTCCTTTTACGAAGCAAAAGACTATATGTCCGAAGGACGAACTCCCCCCATTCTTGTTTCTTTTTTTTAAAAAAAGAAAATAGGGGGCTTTAAATATAATTTTTACAGAATATCTAAAAAAATTTCGGAAATTGTTTAGAAAACTTATTAAATGTAAAGCTTTTTATACCTAATATGGTTAGTTTAGGTATGCAAAAAATTAAAGAGGAATTTAATTTAACTGATTTTCCTATAAACAGTAATAATGGGGATTTATTCAAATTATTAAATAAATTAGGTAGATTACCCAATAATTTTGATGAAAAACCATTATTAAAACTTTTAGATCATCAAAGTGATAAAGTAAGGTATATGGTTGTAAAAAATTTGGCTAAATTATCAAAACTAGAATTACTTGGCACATATGTTAATATAATAAATAATGATGAAAGTTCAACTGTTAAAAGAGAAGCAGCATCCGCAATTGGTAGATTAAGAAACCCGAATGCTAAAACAATAATGTTTAATTTATTAAATAATAATGATCCAGAAATAGTTTTACAATCTATGAGGGGGTTATTAGTATTTAAACAAGATGAAGATGTAAAAACTAAATTATTAAAATTAAAAGATCATCCAAACGAAATTATTCAACAAGTGGTGAAAAAAGAATTTAAATTAACTAATCATGTTAGTAAGGATTTAAACCACACAAAATCTCCTGATTTTATGAAGAATATAGTTGTAAGAGGGGATGTTAGAAATACCCTTAAACTTGTTCCTGATGAATCTATTCATTTAACGTTCACATCGCCCCCATATTATAATGCGAGAGATTATTCTATCTATAGGAGTTATCAAGAATATTTGAATTTCTTAGAAGAGGTGTTTAAGGAAGTTCATAGAATAACTAAAGAAGGAAGATTTTTTTTACTAAATACTTCTCCTATTATAATCCCACGAGTTGGAAGACAATATTCGAGTAAAAGATATCCTATTCCTTATGATATACACCCCATTTTAATAAAAATGGGTTGGGAATTTATTGATGATCTTGTTTGGGTAAAGCCTGAAGCTAGTGCAAAAAATAGAAATGCCGGTTTTCTCCAACATAGAAAACCATTAGGATATAAACCTAATGCATGTAGTGAATGTGTTATGGTTTATAGAAAAAAGACAGATAAATTAATAGATTGGAACATAAAACAATATGACAAGAAAATTGTTGAAGAAAGTAAAATTAATGGTGATTACGAATCATCAAATATTTGGAAAATAGATCCTACATTCGATAAAACACACAGTGCAGTTTTTCCAATTGAATTATGTAATAAAGTGATTAAATTTTATTCTTTTAAGGGAGATTTAGTATTTGACCCATTTGCAGGAAGTGGAACATTTGGAAAGTCTGCAATGAATCTTAATAGATATTTCTTCTTAACAGAACAAAAAAATATATATGTTGAACGGATAAAAGAAAATATTAGTCAAAGTAAAATATTTTCAAATAATAAATTTAAACCAAGCTTTTTAAATATAAAAGAATTTGAAAAGGTAATAAAAAATGACTAGAACATTAAGCAAAAGAATAACTAAAAATGTAATTAGGCGATTAATTAAAGGACAAGATTATAGAATTGAGATTGTCAATCAAATTAATGAAGATTTTTTAAAATATGTTATGGATTTTTTTAAGAGGGTTGTTGAAAAAAAATTAAAAAATGATGATATCACTATCGATTGGTATAAGAAAGAGTTTTTATCTAAAGAACTTACTTCTGAAGAAATTGCTATTCATGCAGGATTGAATAAAAAAACCATTTCAAATATGTATAATTCTGCAACTAGAGATATAGTAATTGAAGCATCCTATGAACACTATGATAGTTTATATCAAACCATAGAATCTTTAGTAAAAACTGAAAATGAAGTTGATATAACTCTCACAATAAAATTTAATGGAGTAAGCGTTGATTTAACAGTCAGTGAAAGTCTTATTGTTATTAATACTCTAGCAGTAAAACGAGCAGCATTAAGAGGAGGATTGTGGAGTACTGTAGGTAAAAGAGTTGAAGGACCCTTAATGTTAACTTTGTGTAAATTATATTCTGTTCCTGATAAAAATTATAGTTTAAAAGTTGAAGGTGGAGGAAAAGCAAGTTATGGAAATTTTGAAAGAGAAATTGATTTTTTTCTAATAAAAGATAAAAATATATATAAATGTGAAGTTAAACTAATGGGTAAGGGAAATCCTGAAAGTGCTGATGCATTTATTGCTAGAGAAAGTAAAATTTTTATTGCTGATAAACTATCTGAAACAAATAAAAAACAATTTGATAGTCTAGGTGCAAATTGGATTGAATTAAGAAGTAAGGACGGTTTTAAAAGGTTTAAACTAGTTCTTGAGAATTTAGAAATACCCCATACTGATTTTAAAGGAGATATTAATAAAAAAGTGAATGAAATTCTTAATGAATTATTGGGTGAATAAAAGCCCCATTAATAAATTTCGAACAACGAAGTTGTGAGCCAATATGTGCGTAGCACTGACTCCCCCTCTTTTTGGTTCTTTTTTTTAAAAAGAACAAGTGAAAATTTAATTGCGTATAACACCTATTAATAGAACTCAATCAACAGAACAAGAACTCATTTCTTTTTTGCTTTGGCTTTTACAGTTGCCTTGGCCTTCTTAACAACTGTTTTCTTTGGCTTGGCCTCTGCCTTCTTAACAGCTTTTTTTGGTTTTGCAGCAGATTTTTCTTCTTTTTTTGATGTTTCTTTCTTAACAGCTGACTTTTCTTCTGTTTTTGGTGCTGCTTTCTTGATTCTCTTTACTTTTTCCTTTACCTCAATTCCCTGTTTCTTTAACTCTTTAAGAACATCATCATGGCCAAGGCCTTTCTTAACCTTCAAAACCTTATCAAGTGGTTCTAAATGCTTTATATTGCACTTTCTCCTTCTTGTCTGGCCATCTATAAGAACATAATTATCATCCAATTTATCAATTACAACGCATTTCAGTCCAGCGTCCCTTCCAGCTATTTTCAAGCATAATCTTCCTATTTCAAACATTTTTAACCTTTTCCTTTAGTTTTGCTCTCATGCATTTGGAGCATAATACTCCGCCATATGGCCTCGAAGGCCTTTTCTTTGTCTTGGCCATGTTTTGCATCTTATAAGGCCTTTCCCTTGGAACACCTTTTAATGCATCCCCACATACAATACATACTGCTTTAGAGGGCTTTCTCTTCTTATAATGCACTACAACTTTGCTTCCAGAGAGTTTTGTGTAAACTCTTCTTAATGATCTTGATTTATATCTACCTGCTGGCATTTTCTTAACCTAAATAAAGGGTAAAACAACTTATTTAAAAAGCTTTTGCAAAGAATCAGGCCACCTTCAGAGCCTTTCTTATTGTCATGCTGAATATCATTGAGAATATTATATATGTCCATATCCATCCAAGGCCAAACAATGGCTTGATTGGCTCATTCATTACTTTTATTGATTTTAAAGAGCTCCCATCATTTATCTTTTTTTCAGGAAGGGCATATTTTCTCTCTTCACTTATAATTAAATCCTTTTCATATGCTCTGGCATCATCATCAAATGAATAAACCAAAGTGTAAGTTCCTTCCGGGCCTTTTAACTTCCAATTTGCAATTCCAACCCATTTTTCACCAAGAAATTTTTTTGTTTTATTTCTTTCAACAGTCTGTGTTGCACCATTAATCATTTCAAGCTGGTCTTCAGGAATCACAGAAACAAGGCTGATATTTTTTTCCAAACCTTCCAGGTCAAAGGTTAACATTACATCAAACTCCTGGTCAGGCATTATTGGATAATAAGCCATATTAGCATTAAGCCAACCAAATATGATTATTA
>Ga0307991_1000355_pt1 | contig 33632 bp, 30 predicted proteins | sample EllFjometagen131_FD_203146 | JGI IMG/M metagenome (GOLD analysis project Ga0307991, IMG submission 203146) | Marine microbial communities from Ellis Fjord, Antarctic Ocean - #131 | ecosystem: Environmental > Aquatic > Marine > Unclassified | place: Southern Ocean | collected 2014-10-08 | reverse complement strand
CAAGAAAATTAATACCTATTTACAATACGTTGAAAAAAATTGGAAAACCTAGCTCACACCCAGTACCCAAACCCCACTACCCAACCCAGCACCTAGTACCCAGGACCTAGTACCCAGCACCTAGCACCCAGTACCCAGCACCCAGTACCCAGCACCCAGTACCCAGCACCCAGTACCCAGCACCCAGCACCCAGTACCTGGAACTCTTCAAAAATTCTTATATTTGCCCAAAACAAAATACGCTAAAATGATACGTCCAATAATAATAACTCTTATAGCTATAATGTTTGCCTCATGTAATTCTTACAAAAAACTAACATATCTCCAAAACATTGGCACCCCCCCCGACACCCTATACACAAAAACCAAGCTCGACTACCATCTCCAACCCGCCGACATTCTCTACGTACGAATAATCACACTGGATGAACCAACCAACCGCCTGTTTAATCCATTATATGGAACAGGAACTAATATGACCCAAATAAGAGAAGGCTCTATGTATCTTTATGGTTATGAGGTAAATGATTCCGGTAACATTGAGCTGCCTATATTTAAAAAGGTACATATTAGCGGTTTAACCGTTAACGAAGCCAAAGAGAAAATTCAGAAACTTGCCGAAGTGTACCTTAATGAAGCTATGGCAATTGTGAAATTATCTACTTTTAAGTTCTCCATTTTGGGTGAAGTAAAAACCCCCGGGGTAAAAGAATTCGGTGCTTTTCAGATCAGTCTCCTAGAAGCACTGGCACTCGCTGGTGACATAACCTATAACGGAAACCGTGAAAGCATCCTCATCCTCCGTGCAAGCAAAGACAACAACAAAGCTTTTAGAATAGACGTAACCGATAAAAACCTGGTTAACTCAGAATTCTACTACATACAACCCAACGATGTCATCTACGTCGAACCATTAAAAACAACCCTCTTCAGAGAAAGAACGGCAGACTATCTGTACTATGTTACAGCATTTACCTCTGTGATAACAACGCTGCTTCTCATTATTAGCTTTCTGTAAAGGAGCAATGAACAAAAAAACCCGGTTTACAGCAGGAACAAGGATTTTGCGAGTGTTCCCTGAGCCTGTCGAAGGGCAAACTGTTTAGCTAAACCCGAATGTTTAGAAAATGAAAACTCTTCTCTTCTTACCGGCATTGACATCCGGAGATTGGGACCCACTTGGCGTAGATTGCGATTTTCAGGTCGAAACATCCTGCACTACATACTTTTTACTACTTACTTCTTACTTTTTCATCGGGTAGTCAAGGATGTTAGCCGGCGATTTTTTTTTGTTTCGTTTTTTTTGATCGTTCAAAAAAAATGAAAGCTCCTAAAAAAGTGTTAATTATAACAATACAATTTAAATGCAAAACTTATTCCCTCAAATAGAAAAAACAATTTCTCGCAAAGCAAAAGAACACCTTTTAAACCAAAAAGCCCTCGTAATCTGGTTCACCGGACTCTCCGGCTCAGGAAAATCAACACTTGCATTTGCCCTAGCCGGGAAACTTCATAAAAAAGGATACTTGACCCAGGTGCTTGATGGTGACATTATACGTAAAGGGATCAATAACAAATTGGGGTTCTCAATGGAAGACCGAAATGAGAATATCAGGAGAATTGCTGAGGTAGCAAATTTATTTTTAAACAGTGGAATTATTACAATTTGTGCCTTTATAAGCCCAACAAGTGCAATACGGGATGTGACTAAATCAATAATAGGAAAAGATAATTTATATAATATCTATTTAAGTACTCCTTTAGAAGTTTGTGAACAACGGGATGATAAAGGGTTATATAAAAAAGCCCGAGCCGGCGAGATAAAAGAGTTTACAGGAATCAATTCACCCTATGAAACACCCCTAAAGCCCAATCTGCAGATAAATACAGATAAGCTGACAGTTTCTGCAACAATTAAGCACATAATGGAATCCATTAATCCATTAATAGAATTATAAAGTGCTTTCACAGGCAAATTTTAAATCGAAGTTATTTAAAGCATGATCATATGAACCCTAAGAAGAAAACTTATACTAACACTCTCTTCTAAATTAACGACTCACGATTCTTATTTGAATTTTTTCTCCTTTTACTTGTTTAAAATGAAAAGAATCGCCATCCTCCAAGCCAACTACATTCCCTGGAAAGGCTATTTTGATATAATCAACCTAGTTGATGAGTTTGTATATCTGGATGATGTTCAATATACAAAAAATGACTGGAGGAACAGGAATATAATAAAAACCAGGGATGGTCTGCAATGGCTAACAATTCCTATGCAACATGAACATCTTGATCAAACTATCAGGGAGAAAAAAGTAGCTTCAAGAGGATGGGCGAAAAAACACTGGCATGCTTTAACAACTAATTATGGAGGATGTGAATGGTTTAAAGTCTATAGCGAGGAGATACATGATTTATATAAACAGGTAGAAAGCATGCGGTTTCTTGTAGATATCAACCATCTGTTTATTAGTAAAATTTGTAATATAATAGATATCAAAACCCCATTACTTGAAAAACCACGTTACCCGGATAAAGGAGAGAAAAATAGGAATTTAATAGAAATGTGTCATATAATGGAAGCAACACACTATCTCACAGGTCCTGCTGCAAGAAATTATATTAATGAGAAATTGTTTATAAGAGAAGGCATTAAAGTGGAATGGATGGATTACGGTAATTATACGGAATATGGTCAGTTTCAGCCTCCTTTTGAACATGGTGTAACAATCCTGGATCTTATTTTCCATACCGGTCCTGATGCTTTGAAATACATTAATATATAACGATCTTGAATCTTTCTATTGTCATTCCTGTTTATTCCGGTGAGCATACCCTTCCTACTTTAGTAAATAGTATAATTGAAGTTTTTGAAGGGATATCTAAGTATGAAATAATTCTTGTATTTGATCAGGGGAAAGACAATTCATGGAATGTTATTAAAGAACTTAAAAAGGAGTACCCCAGCCGTATAAGAGGCATTAAACTTAAAAAGAATTATGGACAGCATCAGGCATTGATGTGTGGATTTGCAATGACCAAAGGAGACTTTGTGGTTACCCTTGATGAGGATATGCAATATTATCCTGAGGAAATAAACAAGTTAATAGTAGAACAGGTACAGACAGATGCTGATCTTGTTTATGGTATACCAGAAAAATATCAACAGCCATATGTTAGAACCTTTTTATCTAAAATATTACACCTTACACTAAAATATATCGTTAAGGGGTTAAACAACAACTTTTCATCGCTACGACTGGTGAAAGGTCAGTTAGCTCGAAAGGTGACTGAAAAAGGATATAACTATCCCTTTCTGGATGCTATACTGGCACGTGAAGCACAAAAAACAAAATGTCTTATGGTTGAACACCATATGAGGATTAACGGTACAGGTTCTTGGACTATGGTTAGGCTATGGAATCATATCAGCCGGATTATAATTTATTATTCTGTACTGCCTTTTTGGATAATGATATTTAGTTTTTGCTTGTTTATGTCAGCAACATGGCTAAGATGGTTTGTAACACCATTATTGTCGGCTCTGGTATGGTTTTGCCTGGCATCAGGACTGGTTCTTTTTTTAGCGGGCTTGGTACCATTGATCAGGTGTAAGAAAAGAACTAAGGTAGAGGTTGGTAATTGTATATGTGAGCAGTTATGAAAAAGAGAGAGGTCGTTATTATTGGCTGCGCAGGCACTGCAAGAAATGTGATAGAGCAGATACTGGATGCAGAGCTAAATCATCATGCAGGGATCCATCTCGCAGGTATATGTATTGATACACCTGACAAAGGAACAAGAATTGTAGGGGTCCCGGTAATCGCAAAAACCAGTGAGATTGGGAATATTGTAAAAGAAACTGATTATAGTTTTCTTTTTGCGCTGTTCAAACCGGAAAAACTTGCTGAACGATTACATCTGGCAGAGTCATATCCTGTACCGGCCGGCCGGTGGACAAATTTTGTTCATCCCCTTGCCTCGATAGCCAACAGTACAACTTTAGGATATGGTAATATTATTCTAAGCAATTCAGGCTTAATGAGTGATGTTACTCTTTGTAATTTTAATATGATCAATGCCGGTGTAATTATTGAACACGAGACAAAAATAGGTGATGGAAATTTCCTGGCTGCAGGATGTACAATTGGTGCTGAGGTTAAAATGAACAATGCCAATTTTCTGGGATTAAACAGTGTTGTTAGAGAGAAAGTTAATCTCGGCAATTCGGTATATGCAGGCATGGGCTCTCTTATTTTGAATGATTTTGATAGAGCTTTGGTTTTTGGGCAACCTGCTCGCAAACAAAAACCATGGAGCTGATTACTGCTAATAGGGCAAATGGGATCCTTTATCATTTCCTGAAGTATCAAAAGCAGGAGGATAAGTGCTGGATATTGCCATCAAATATCTGCCCTGAAGTAGTTTTGACATTTCTTAAAGCAGGGTGCAAGTTTAGGTTTATTGACCTTGAAGAAAAGGAGTTGGGTATTAACCTAAAGCAAGTAGAGGAGGCAATCCATAATGGCGGAATTGCAGGCGTTTTATATAATCACACATATGGTAACGAGTATACTCCTGATCAGCATTTAATAGAGATCAAAAATAATAATCCTGAACTTCTATTAGTTGATGACCGCTGTCTTTGTGATCCTCAAATTAATTTCGATAGTTCCTGGGCTGACCTGGTACTTTTCAGCACTAATTTTCGAAAACAGGTTGACCTGGGTTATGGTGGATATGGGTTCACAAATACAAAAATAGAACCAGGGGAGATTCTTGAGTATAAAAAGAAGGAATATGATAAAGTAAGTCATGAATTAAAAGCAACCGTAGATCCTGAACACTGGAGATCAATGGCTATCAGGCCCTGGCTTGACACATCTGCTATGGGAATAAGCACTAAGAAATATTTTGAAGATATAAAGAATTATAAAAAAAAATGGAATAAACACAAACAGAGTTTGATATCGATTTATAAAAAGCATATTCCTCGAAATATGCAACTTGGACCACATTTTAATAACTGGCGCTTCAATATTCATGTAAAGAATAAAAGTGATTTGATTCGGCACATATTCCGTGAGAGATTATTTGTAAGTAACCACTATCCATCAATTGGATCCATTATCGAAAGAAAAAGGTTTCCTGTTGCTGAGTGGTTATATAGGTATGGCATAAATTTATTTATTGATAAGCATTATACAGAAAAGATGGTATATAGAACTGTTCAAATAATAAACAAATATGGAAATCCCATTTAATAAACCACACCTTACAGGTAAAGAAACCAATTACATTTACAAGGCTGTGCATTCCGGACAAATTTCCGGGAATGGAATGTTTACCAAAAAATGTCAAGGTATTTTTGAAAAACGTTATGGTTTTAAAAAAGTATTGCTTACTACAAGTTGTTCTGATGCATTGGAAATGAGCGCATTGTTGCTTGATATTAAACCCGGTGACGAAATTATTATACCTTCATATACATTTGTCTCAACCGCTCTTGCTTTTGTCAGGCAGGGGGCAAAGATTGTTTTTATCGATAGCAGATCTGATCATCCGGGTATTGATGAGAATAAAATTGAAAAACTTATTACATCAAAAACTAAAGCTATTGTTCCTGTTCATTATGCCGGGGTGTCATGTGATATGGATAAAATAATGGAAATTGCAAACAGGCACAACTTGTTTGTAGTGGAAGATGCAGCCCATGCTATTGATTCCGGTTATTTACCCCGTGAAATAAATGAAATGAACGATAATCAATTTAATGATAAATCAACTATTTCACAGGGTAAAGGCAAGCCTTTGGGGTCTATCGGACATTTAGGATGTTTCTCTTTTCATGAAACAAAAAACATTCAATGTGGCGAAGGAGGGATGTTGGCTATTAATGATGAACGTTTTATTGAACGTGCTGAAATTATATGGGAAAAAGGTACAAACAGGGCACAGTTCTTTCGTGGTGAAACAGACAAATATGAATGGATGGATATTGGTTCTTCATTTCTCCCATCAGATATTAATGCCGCTTTTTTATATGCCCAATTAGAAAGCCTGGATATGATACAAAAAAAGAGAAAACAAGTATGGGAACAATATTACGAAGGTTTAAAACCATTAGAAAATGAAAAAATAATAACCCTGCCTTTAATCCCGGAATATGGAACTAATAATGCTGATATGTTTTATTTTGTTTGCAAAAACAAAAAAGAAAGAGATGGTTTACTAACCTACCTAAAAGGGAATAGCATATTAGCCGTTTTTCATTATTTGTCTTTGCATAAATCTCCTTATTACAAAAATAAGCATGATGGCAGGGACTTGCCAAATTCTGACATGTATTCCGATTGCCTGGTAAGATTACCTCTGTATTATGAACTTACATCAGAGCAACAATTGAATATTATTGATCTAATAATAAATTTTTATAAATAATGGATAACACATTATAAACACTAATCTATTAAGTGATAAAAAGTGTGAGATGGAAGCTCGAAGGAAGATGAAGAAAGATCGAAGCTCAAAGCTGAAAGCTTGAAGGAAAAAAGAATTGGAAGAAGGCAAGATGAAGTGAAGAAATATGGATATAAGATATAATAAAAAACAAGGGATGAAAAAGGATTTTGCGACGAACGGAGTGAGGAAGCAAACTGTTTAGCTAAACCGGAATGTTTAATAAATGAATTACCAAAGCTTTACAAAAAGCCAGCATAACCCTAAAACCTTTGCTCTTTTCTCTTTACACTTTGCGCTATGCTCTTAGCTCTTTACCTTTGAACCTTAAGCCTCTTAAACTTACCTTATGGATAAGTTAACAACATATATTAAGAAACACTACCGGATAATCTTAGCATCTCTTTTACTAATAAACTTCAGCCTAAGGCTATTAATCTATTTCAATACAACTCTATTTTATTTTAGCGATTATAAGTCATATTTGAACGGTATAGATTTAATTAACAAAAATGGGAGCATCCCGTTAATAAAAGGAAATTTTTTATACTTAAATTCATACATCGGTTACTTCTTTAAATATGTTCTGGGAAACTTAGATTTGTATTATATTTTCAATAGTCTGTTAGGTACAGCCACTTCCTTTTTTGTTTATTTAATTGTTGTTAAACTATCGAAAAATATTTTTGTCGGTCTTTTAACTATTGTAATTCATGCTTTGTATCTGGAATTTTTAGCCTGGAGTTCAATCTTCTATACACCTATTATCGGTATGTTTCTTTTAAGTGTAATTATATATTTATTAATTAATTATATTGAAGTAAGAAAAGTAAGATTTTATATTATAATAGGATTATTGATAATTACACTAGTAAATCTGACATTTTATTTTAAAGTTGATCTCATGTTTTTTGGGATACTGTTAATCTTGTTTGCTATACTTAATATTATTAATAAACAAAAGAAAATATTTATTAGAATTACTCTTTTAGCCCTTTTACTTACTACATCAACCGGAATACTAAAACATTACCATATATTACCTTACAATGAAGGCAATATTATCGCAAACGATTTTGTTTTCTTCGGACATACATTATATGGTGGCGACGGAGGTGATGGTTCTTTTGTTTATAAGGAAAATGAGAAGCAATATAATAAAGCATTAGAAGAATATAAAGAACAAAATAAAATTATAAATCCTTCAAGAACGGATTTGAATAAATTCCATATAGAGGAAATTAAAAAGTTTATTACTCAGCATCCATTTAAATGGATATATCTTCAAGGTTATAAATTTTCCAGGTTTTTTGGTGTTGTACCTGAGGGAAACAGTTTTAAAATATTGATTAGTGGTATATTTAATGGGAGAATAATATTAACTTCTGTGCTTCTTGTTATACCCTTCGCCCTAATGATTTTATTATTGATAATTACATTTAATACTAAAAAAGTTATTAATACATTAAAAACCAAACCAACAGTTTTATTATTGGCTTTGATCTTTTTATATTATTTGGCAGCATCTATATTTTTCGGTCAATATCAGGAAAGGTACAGAATATCTTTAATGGTTTGTTTACTAATACCATATCTCTCCTGGGCAATAATTATATTTGATTGTAAAAAACTCATAAATAATAAGGTTGAACTATTCATAAAAACTACTGTAATAATACTTATATTGATTATCTGGTCTTCACAAACATATAATGCACTTGTTATCCACAAAGACAGATATATTGTAACAGCGAGGAGTATCAGTAAGTAATCCCCTCGGCCTGTTAACCAAATTTTATTCCTGCACGGTCAGTCAGCTTGTAAACAACTATTTGGGAGGGCTAGTATTCGTCGTGTTCTTTATTTTTCTGGCGTCTCTGGTTTTTCCGAAAGTAAAGCGTGTAAAACTTGCGAAATTTGTTTTTGTTATTACTTGTTCATTGGAATTGACGCAATTGATACAAACGAGCTTACTTAACAAGCTGAAACAGTATTTTGCAATACAAGCATTAATAGGCAATTCATTTAATTGGATGGATACTCCTTTTTATGCGGTTGGTGGAGGGATTGGTTTTTTAGGATTAAAATGATGTGAAGGTACGAAAGAAAAATGGAACGTTAGAACGAAGTAGTAATAGAACGAATGAACGACGGAGCTAAAAAAATATTGTGAGTTTATTAGAATGTGAGAAAGTAATATTAAGTTATTAAGTTTCTTTAGTTATCGGACGACAATCGACCTCTATGGAATTTCCGCTTTACGCTTGATTCCACTGGGTAGATAACCGATAACGGACAATGAACCAAAGTAAAATATTAATCTATATTTGCATTTCAAGATATATCACCCTGCCTTTACCGTGGTGTAAAATGAACATATAGGATGAAAACTCGAAGTAAAATTTCAAACGTGGTTAAAAGTGACAATAAATATAGCTGCTAATACACAAAAGACCTGGAAGAAGTCACAGTAATGGCGGTTTGTCTTAATCCGGAATGCATACTCCAAGACCTGCGTTTCAATACAGAAAAAGAAAATAGGATAGAAAATATTACTATTAAAATTAATTGAAATTGATAAAGAAGCAAGTTCTATTTAAAATGTATGTTTTGTTTTATCTTATTTATTCTATTATAGAATCACTAATGGATTATAAAATCACAAATTTAGTAAACATATGAATATTTCAATAATTGTTCCAGCCTACAATGAAGAAAATGCTATTAGATATAGCCTCGAAAAATTTATCGAGCTTGGTTATCACGAAAAGCACGAACTGATCTATATCAACGACGGTTCAACCGACCGCACCGAAGAAATAATACGCGAATACCCGGTAAAACTTTACAACCACAAAGAAAACAAAGGATACGGCGCAGCCCTCAAAACCGGCATTCGAAAGGCCTTTGGTAACAAGTTGGTCATTCTCGATAGTGATGGCCAGCACGATCCAAAATACATCAAGCAGCTCATTAGCATGCTTGGCGATTACGATATGGTTATCGGAGAACGCGACAATAGGTCATTTCAGGCAAAGCATCGCAAAGCCGCCAAAAAATTCATCCGGTGCGTTGGCGAATACCTAGTAGAACAAAAGCTGCCCGACTATAACTCGGGTTTTAGGGGTTTTGACAGGGAGTTAATGCGCGAAATGTTGCACCTGATGCCCAACGGCTTTTCAATTTCAACCACATCTACGCTTGCCTTCCTCAAAGAAGGATACACCATTGGCACCTTCCCAATCAAGGTGGAAAAACGAATAGGTAGAAAAAGTAACGTAAAAATGGCAAAAGAGAGTTCCAAGGCTATTCTATTGCTGTTCAGAGTCATCATGCTTTTCAATCCTCTCAAAATATTTTTTCCGGTCAGCGTTATCACAGGATTTATCGGGTTGATCTGGGGTGTTGTTGGTTATTTCATTACCGAGCGTTTTCCCAACAGCGCAACTATTATTCTGGTATTTAGCATGATGATGTTTTTCATAGGATTGCTTGCCGATCAGGTGGCCATGCTCAACCGCATAAAAAGATAGTTATGAGGCGCTGGGAACGGAATAATCATCGCCAGAAATGGAGCGAAAAAGAGGTGGAAGAACATTGGGACCGGGTGGCATCCATCTATATTGAAGAAAACAACAAAGTGAAAGGCACCCACGATCAGCGGTTCCATGAAACTGTGAAGCATCTGCACCCAGCACCCGGACTTAAAATCCTGAACATCACCAGCCGCGATTGTGAAGTTGATGATTACATAAAAAATACGGTTCCCGATGCGAAGGTTACCAATGCAGAAATTTCGGCTGGGCTGATGCAGGAAGCACAAAAAATCCGTCCGCACGTTAAACAACAAAAGATTGAAACCTATTCTGAACTACCGTTTCATGATGGTTATTTCAATAGGATTATATCTCTGGAAACCCTGGAGCATGTTTCCAATCCTATTAGTTTCCTGAATGAATTGCATCGTGTTTCTACAAAAGAAGCGAGAATGATTTTGAGTTGCCCCCCAGCTTCTATTGAATTAATTTACCGGGTATATACAACACTATTTGGAGGACATGGGGAAGGCCCTCACAGGTTTCTTTCTTCCAAAGAAGTTAAAGTTTTGTTTGAGAAAACCGGATGGAAGTTGCTACTTCATAAAGGTACTATACTATTACCTGTAGGTTCAAAAATGTTACAGGATTTTGGGGAGATGATAATACAGAGATTTCAAAATACATTTATTTCTGAATTAGGAATTAGACAGTTTTATGTCTGTGAAAAGTATTGATAAACTAAGAAAGATAATGCGTTCAGAGCTTTGCAATCGATGCTGATCTTGTATTAGGTTATCTAACAGTAAAATCATATTTGAAAATAAAGAGGGGAAATATCTTCCTATGATTAAATAAAATATTGATGATAGGTTGGGCAAACGTATATTTATATCCTGCTCAGGTAAAGAATTCAATTTTCCGGAATATAGAAATTATTTCTATCGGAATTTTTCCGGTTTTAATGAATAAGCCGGCTCTTATGAAAGCATTTATACCGGCTATGCTAAGGATAAAGAGGTGCGGAGAAATTCAGCAATTGATGATATTTTATCTGAAGTGCTAATTTATTTTTTGGATAAAGGTGATGTTGATGAAATTGTTACTTTAAGGATGTCACGTACAAAATCATAATTGAGTGAGCCCATTATTGCAAAGCGTAAAGAATAAATACATGGAGCGGCTCAAAGTAAATATACAATAAGTTCGGTAAATGAGATATTGCCTGAGATAGAAAGATTTGAAGGTCAACTTGATTAAATAACAATTCAAAATACTCCATGTATCTAAACCTCTGCCCTGGACCATAGTACTGGGTCAAAAAAGAGATTAATTATTTTATAAACACCTTTCAATTGAAGTTATTACTCAGAATACTATTTTACCTTTCTTTAATTTTTCTTTTTCTATACCTTTATTTTAAAGGTTTATTGGTTATACCGGATTTATCCCAACCAGGATTGTTCGTTATGTCTGTTTTCATCGTTTTATTAGGTTTTTTTATAGATGTAAAAGCATGGCAAATAATAGTTAAAACAGAAATAACTAATCTTACTTATAGAGATTCTTTTATTAGTACAGGTAAGTATATTTTCAGCAAATATATACCAGGCAAACTATGGATAATTATTGGTAGAGCTGGATATTTAAAAGAAAAGTATAACAGTGGTTTTATTAATTTAACTTCCTTTTCATTATATAATAAGCTAATTAGTATTTTTTCTGCCATCCTCGTTGGGCTTGTTGTCCTTTATTTGATAGATATTAATTGGTTTCTTGGGATAGGGATTGGGATGGTAACATTTGTTGTTTTCATGTCTTTTGGGTTTAAACCTGCGATTTCTTTAACATCAAGGTTTTTATCTTTTGTTTTCAAAAAGGAAATTAAGCTTCCATTTGTATCGTCCAAAGTTACAATTCAAATGTTTTTGATTTCCATTGGCAACTGGTTGATGTGGTCCATTGCATTCTATTTATTCTTACTTTCGGTACAAAGCGCTGGCGATGTCTCTATAAAGGCAGGCTTGCTTTTTCCTCTATCTTCAGTGGTGGGTATTATTGTTATCATAGCACCGGGGGGCTTGGGTTTCCGTGAAGGCTTTCTTACCCTTGGACTTACTGCACTTGGAATGTCAGCTACTGATGCTGCATCTGTTGCAGTTTTATCAAGATTGTGGTTTTTAATTGGAGAAGCGTTTATTTTTATTGTTGCGTTTATTTTAGATCAGGCGCATAAAAAACCGAATATCAGTAAAATTTCAAACTGATTTTATATGATTTTTAAAAATTATGTTTCAAGCTATTTCAGGCAACCTCAGTGTCAAAGAAGGTTTAATTCCGCCTCTATTCTAATCTGCTGGGCATATCTTTGAACAGACTCTTTTGGGTGCTGTGGCTGACTAGGTTTTGGTAATGTTTGTGTTGTTTGGCTTGGGGGCGGTGGTTAACAGAGTGTTGGTGAAGAAAATAAATAGAAATCAAAATTTTATTAAAGATGAAAAAAATATTTAACAGTAAAAAAACGGTATTTGGGTATATTGCCTTTCTACATGTATTAACGATTATTTCAATATTAGTTTTAGCTATATTAGCCGGGAAAGACTACCATGATCTACTTTTAAGAGATGATGGCTATTATAATATAGCAAAAGGATTCGTTAATGGGAAGCCCTTAATCTATCACTTTGTGGGGCCTGGTTTACCATTTATTTATTCAATAATCCATCTATTCCCTTATACTCTACACCCGTTTGTACGTTTGTTTTTATCTCTCTTAACGTCTTTAGGTGTGATAGCAATTACATTTAAAATTACTGAAGATTATTTAACACCTAAACAGCTTTTCTGTGGAGGTTTAATCTTTATCTTTAATCCCGTATATGTTCACTTTACGTTTAAAAGTACTCCTGAAATATTTTTAGCTTTACTTTTAGGAATTTTTATATTAGGGATTCTTAATTATTACAAAACCAAAAAAACAAGATGGTTTATATATGCATTGCTATCATTTGCAGCAAGTATTTTTACAAAACCTGTTTTTTTGTTTATCCCTGTTTTTTTATTAATTGCCAGCCTCATCCTAAAAACAAGAAATCTTATTGCGGGGTCAATTATATTAATTGTTGTAAGTATTGGTTTATTCAATATATACGATAATATATCTGGAGGCAATAATAATGTTCCTAAATTTCAAAGAAGAACTTATGGGAAAGCTGATTTAATTATAGATAGTTACTGGAATAACTATGTAATAAAAACAAAACAATTCAGAAAATGGACAATAACTCCCTATAAGCATCCTGATGACATCAATAAAGTATTTAATAATACAGAAATCAAAAATTATAATATAAAGAAAGATTTTGCATTTGGTCAATATTGGATAAAAGAATACTTCAAAAAGAATCCAAACGCAAGCTATCTTAAAATGAACCTGGATTTTGTAAAGGATAAGCCCGGTTTAGTTGCACAAAAATTACTTATAAGTCCCTTGTTCTTCTTAGGTATGTCTGCAAGAACCATAGAATCATTCGTAAAGTTATTTTATAGCCTGCTTGCTATTGTGTTGGCAATAATGGGAATACGTGTTTTATTAAAAAGAAATAAAAGTTTTAAATCATATATATGGATTATTCTTTCTTGTATAATAGGATTCGCCTCTTTATATTTAGTCCTTCATTCTATGAACCGGTATTCATTGCCCATATTACCCTATTTAACTGTATGGGGAGGAATCATTGTAAATAAAGTCCCAGAAGATATTAGGATAATTAAACGAAAAATCTTCGCAAATAAAGAATAAAATGGAAAATGGATGACACTGATGCAACGGATAATCATGAATAAATATTAATCATTAAACAATTTTGTAGGCATCACATTTCACGGTTTACCCCACCTGTCCTGTTAAGCTCTATATATATAACTGGGATGAAATCACGAAGTGGAATTTCATCGGGCGGTAAACAATTAACACAGAACAAAAAACACCGCTGAGATACAAAAAGGAACAACTATCCTTGTATAACTTATAATTACCCCCCAAATTAAGACAGCAAATTACGTTTGCCTTTATATTAGCTGGATAAAGAATTGAATGTTTGAGATTAAAAACAGGGCTTTTATAGATAAATTTTATCGCTATAGGTACTCGTTTTCTCATACATTAAATTCAAGCAATAAAGACAATACAACTCAAAATGAATAACAAAAAAATATACGTCACCCAACCAGCCCTGCCCAATTTGCAGGAATTCATCCCCTACCTGGAAGAAATATGGCAAAGCAAGTGGTTAACCAACAATGCTAAGTACCACCAGCAACTTGAAAAGGAGATGGCTGATTTTTTGGGTGTAAAGCATGTTGCCCTTTTTGCCAATGGTACTTTGGCCCTGGTTACTGCTTTACAGGTATTAAGAATAACTGGCGAGGTGATTACAACACCCTATAGTTTTGTGGCCACTACTCACAGCCTTTGGTGGAATAACATTAAACCGGTTTTTGTGGATGTTGACCCCGTGTATGGAAATTTGGATCCTGAAAAAATAGAGGAGGCAATAACACCAAGAACTACAGCCATACTCCCAGTGCATATCTATGGAAATCCATGCAATGTTGAAAGAATACAGGAAATTGCTGATATCTATGGATTGAAAGTTATTTATGATGCAGCTCATGCTTTTGGAAATAATTATAAAGGACAATCCATTTCTAATTGGGGCGATTTATCTGTTTTGAGTTTCCACGCCACCAAGACTTATACCACCATGGAAGGTGGCGGTATTGTTTGCCATGATGAAAAAACAAAACAACAAATAGATTTCCTCAAAAACTTTGGTTTTTCTGATGAGGTAACGGTAATGGCGCCCGGTATTAATTCTAAAATGAACGAGATGCAGGCTGCATTGGGTTTATTGCAATTAAAACATCACAAAAGCAATATCCAAAAAAGAGCAGTAATTGCTAAGAAATACAAAGAAATATTAAAAGAGATAAAAGGAATTACTACATTACCAGAACATCCTGACTTATCCGATTATAACAATAGTTATTTCCCAATATTTGTGGATGAAAAAGCTTATGGCAAAAGCCGGGATGAGCTGTATTTCTACTTAAAAGAAAACGGAATTTACGGAAGGCGGTATTTTTATCCTTTAATTAGTCAATTTCCAACCTATAGAGGATTAGTATCATCAAAGCCATCAAATCTGCCGATGGCAGAAGAGATTACTAAAAAAGTAATTTGCTTACCGATTTATCCGGGAATTAAGGAAGATAATATTCTAAAAATAATTAACTTAATAAGGAGCTAATAATATGATTATAGCAGGAGCAAGAGGCTTTGCAAAAGAATTGTTGCAAGTATATTACAGAGACTTCAGTAAAGAAAATATTTATTTTTTTGATAATATAAATATTTGCGATGATGATAAAATTTATGGGCAATTTGATTTAATAAATACAAATGAGAATTTGAAATTGCTTCTAAAAAAGGACAATGAATTCGCACTTGGAATCGGCACCCCTAAGAATAGAAAAACTCTGTATGATTTGTTTATTGAAATAGGAGGAAAACCTATTAGTATTATTTCAAAAAAAGCAAATATAGGATATTTTGGAACGACAATTGGCGATGCTTGTTCTATAGTTGATGGCGTGATTATTACAAATGATGTGAAAATAGGAAAAGGAACACTTTTAAACCTGAACTGTACAGTAGGACATGATTCCGTTATTGGCTGTTTTTGTGATATATCACCTAATGTTAACATATCTGGAAATTGTACTATTAGAAATTATTGTAGTATTGGGACGGGAGCTGTCATTATTCCAGGTATTACAATTGGCGAGCATGTAACAATTGGTGCTGGTTCTGTGATTACAAAAGATATAGCTAAAAACTCTGTGGTTGTAGGCGTGCCTGGTAAAATAATTAAGAAAAAAGATGATTTTAAGAAATAGCATCCTGAGTAGTAATTTAAATTAAGTTACATTAATGATGATTGGAAAAATAGATAAGTATAGTGTCAATTAAATATAACCAAGACTAATATATTTCGGAGGCTCTTGATAGTATTTTAAAGCAGAAAGTTCATTTTGAAAATGAAATAGTAATAGGAGAAACTTATACAAGTGATAATACAAGTGAAATTGTAAAGTTCTATATTAGAAGTTACTCTAAGTAATTTAACTATTATTGTTTTAATTTTATTAAGAAAGAAAATGATCAATTATATATAGGAAAAAAGAAATAATTAATCAGGATAATTAAAATTGAAAAATATTCTACATATTTCAACCGATTCAATTTTTATGGATCATGTAATTGAGCAATTTGAAGAGATAAAACCTAGTATTAGTGATTATTTCATTTTCTCCGATTCAATTAATAATGTTAGGAACAATAAATATATAACACATTTACCATACAAAGAATATTTTTCAGAAAAAATTCATAAAAAACTGTCAAATTATAAGTGCGTTATTCTTCACCCGCTAACAAAAGAGCATGTATATTTAATTAATAAGAGCAATAAAAATATTAGATTCCTTTGGTTAATGTGGGGTGCAGACGGATTATATAATAAAAAATTTGGGTCAAGATGGTATTCAAAAGGAACAACCTTGGTTTTGAATAAAAACAAAAAGGAAAAAACAGTTTTGCAAAAGCTTAATAATTTTATTTCAAGCACATTTCTTTTTGAATTAATATATGTCTTAAGAAAAAAGAAATGGTCCTATGACTGGAGTCTGAAAAAGGCGATAAAAAAAATTAATTATATTGCTCCTGTTATTGAAGAAGATTACCATTTATTAAAAGAAAAATTTAAAACAAAAGCTAAGTTTATCCAATTTTCTTTAGGTTCATTAAAAACTTTACTTAACGGTCAAAAATTTGACATTAAATATAACCAAAACAATATATTATTAGGTAATTCTGCTGATCCTTCAAATAATCACATTGATATTTTAAATTTATTACACAAAATTAACTTTAATGGGAAAATAATATGTCCTCTAAGTTATGGAAATCATGATTATAGCGAGCAGATAAAATTAGAAGGCAAAAGTTTATTTGGTGCTAATTTCGTTCCATTAATAGATTTTCTTCCAATAAAACAGTATCAGGAAATAATTAATTCCTGTGGTATTGTTGTAATGAATCATTTTAGACAACAGGCAATGGGGAACATAATCTCTGCTCTTTATCAAGGGAAAAAAGTATTTTTGAACGAAAACAACTACTCAAATAATTTTTTTTCTCTGTTAAATATTAAGGTATATTCAGTACAAAAAGATTTGAAATCGACTATTGAGAATAATGATATTATTGAGGAAAACAATATTATTATTAGAAATAGACTAAATCTTGAAAAATACTATTCACATGAAGAGGTATTAGAAAAAACCAGGAAATTAATTGAACTTATTACATAAGAAAAATAATCGGAGTGTTTTGTTCCTTGCAGGTAGTGCTCGATAAAAATAAAATATGTCAACTCTAAAATTATTGAGTAAGGATACGGCTGTTTACGGTATAGGTACGGTGTTAAAAAAAATAATCGGGCTTTTTTTATTGCCTTTTTATACACGAGCTTTGTCGCCGAGTGAATTTGGTATATTATCTACATTATCAACCATTATTTTATTAGCCACAGCACTACTAAGTTTAGGTTTAAGCGGTGCTACAAGTAGATACTATTTTATTGCAGAAAGCATAAAAGAGAAAGGGAAAGTACTCTATACATCATTGGTAATTAGGTTATTTTCATATTTAGTGCCTTTAAGTATTTTAGTTTTTTTTACTGAAAATATTTCGCAATTATTATTTAATACAAAAGATTATAAGTATGCTGTTGTTTTTACATTATTTACTATTTTTCTTACAGCGATGTTTAATATCCAAATGCAGATATTCCGCTTTAACAGGCAACCCTGGAAGTTTTCTTTAGTTAATATTGTAAGAGCTGTAACAACACCAGCATCTGGTATTTTATTAGTTGTTATTTTAGAATATGGAGTTTTCGGTGCAACATTAGCTAGTATGATTAGCTCAATGTTTGTCTTGATTTTTGCTTTTTTTTATTATACAAGAAAAAAATATTATACTGTATTTAGTTTTTATTGGGCTAAAAAAATGTTAAAATTTGGTTGGCCCTTAATATTTAGCGGCATTCTTTTATGGATAAATAACTCTTCCGATAGGTTTTTTATATTGCATTATGCTGATTTAGAACAATTAGGGTTTTATTCTATTGGTAATACTTTTTCGCAACCAATATTTATTATTAATATGGCATTAACAATGGGGGCTGCTGTATTAGTTTTTTCACTTTTTTCAGAAGAAAAAAAAGATAAAAATAAACCAAAGACAAAGGAATTTTTAACAAAAATTTGGTATTCATATTTATCTATTGGTGTTACGGTAGCCATAATAATTTCAGTTTTTAGTTATGAGATAGTAAAATTTGTAACCACTCCTGAATATATCATGGGAATATTAGCAATTCCTTTTTTAGTTTTTGGTCATCTTTTTTATCAGAGCTCACAAATTACCGGTAATGGAATGACTTTATTAGAAAAAAGCAAACCATATTTTTGGATAATGCTTGTATCAGCTGGAGTAAATGTAATTTTAAATTTTTTCTTTGTCCCTCGTTTCGGTTTTGTGGGTGCTGCAATTACTACAGTTTTTTCAAACTTTATTTATTTTATTATTGCATATTTTTGGTCTCAAAAAGTCTTTTATATAAAACGTAGTTTTGTAAAACCTATGATGTTTTTATTAATAGGATTATGTATTTCTATTTTCTTTCCTTTTGCCCAATTAAGATTTAATATGGAAATATCTTTTTTATACAAACTAATTGCTGTTTTATTTTCATTCATATTACCATTTTTATTTGGGTTAGTTAACGTCAATATACTTACTAATTTGAAGCCAATTAAAAAGAAATGAAACTAAATATTATCATAGGGATTTTCTATGCATTTGCCGCAATAGTAGGAATTTTAATTATGAATAAAAAGCTTGATTTATCCTTTTGGTTAATGTTAAATATGTTTTTTGATCCCGGAGGATACTTATCTGCTGTTTCTGAACATTTTCTGGATAGATTAGATTTTAAGGACATACTTATAGTATTTATTTTAATAAGTATTTATAAAATAAAAGGTGCAAGAAAAATCATATATCAAAATACTTATTTTGTAAAATTCCTGAAATTCTTTTTATATTTTGTATTATTTTACTTTATAATTTATGGTGCAATTATCCCCTATTTAAAAGAAGATCTTAATTATAGTGTTTTTCTTCTTAAGAATCGCAGATTTGTTTATGGTATAATCCTATTATTTGGCGTCTATTTGTTTGCATTAAGAGGTTTTAAGTACTTTTATTTAACTACACTTTTTGTGGCACTGCCCACAATGATATTATTTTGGCTTACTTTAATAACACAAATTCCATTGATGGAGTATGCATTATTTGAAAGGTATAGAGGATCTGGAATAATGAGAATTGGGATAAGCTCTTATGGATTATTTCAAATCCTTTTCCCTGTTTCTGCTATTATTTACTTTATAAATCAATCCTATAATATTCGAATAAAGCATAAAAACCTCTTGTATTTTGTTGCATTCTTAATACTTGTAACCCTTCTAATTAGTTTAACAAGAAGAACAATCCTAGATGTAATAGGTTCAATATTTATAATTGGTTTCTTAGTTTCAAAGATTATTAAAACAAACATAATCAGTATCCCTTTTAAAATTATTGTTCCGACTCTAATACTATTCCTTATAATACTTTTATTAACACCAAAATATGTTAATTATTTAGCCACGGTAACTGCTGATACATTTCTTTTATTAACCACTGGCAAAAATATGAGAGGAGAGTCTGATAATAGAGTTTCTGGAGGCGGAATATATCCGGAAGTATATGAAAAGATAGAACAGAATATTTTATTTGGAACCGGTTACTCTTATTTTACTTGGGAAATAGTAAGAGAAATGGGGGAGCATAAAACAGCTGTTTCTACAAGAGGTTATGAATTTGGACAATTGGCTGATGCTGCTTCTGAAATTGGGTTTTTAAATATGTTTTTTTCTTTTGGAATTATTGGATTTTTATTTCTATTACCACTATACATATCAATTTATAAATTAGCCAGGAAATTATATAAAATAATTCGCTTTAATTTTAACAAACTGATTTCTGATGATCCATTGTCAGTGGTTTTTTCGGTTTTATTTATCCTTATGGTAGTTCAAATGTTTACGTATAAAATTTGGTCTACAGGAGATGAATTTATTGGATCCAGGATTCAAATTATTGCTGTTTGGATTGGGTTGGGTTTTGCTTTATTACACACGAATATTAAAAAAGCAATAAATAAATGAAAATTTTAATGCTAGAAGTTAATTAATTCTGTGGTAAAAGGAAATAGGTATTAAAACTTATTCCAGAAAACCCAAAAACAGCAGTATTTGATTAGTTTTAATTACCTATTTAAGTTATTAAACTTTTCGAATTAATTATTAAATAATGATTTACAATACTATAGCATGCATGTATCAGATAAGGGAATTTAAAACTAAAAAAAAACTTTCGGCACATAAATAAATTGTGACAATATTGTGAAATCAAATAAACATAAAAAAACAGAGAAGAAATTAGTATTTATTATTAGCTCATCTCATAGTGGTTCTACTTTACTAGATATGATTTTGGGCGCTCATTCAGAAATATTTTCATTGGGAGAGATTATTAACTTTCCAAGAGCTGCAAAGAGCACTACTATTCCATGTGTATGTGGTGTTTCAGTTAGCAAGTGTAAATTCTGGGCACCAATAATAGAAGATCTAAGTTATGATATGATTAACATAAATGACAGAATCGAGATTAAATTGTCAAAACAAGAGAAATTAAAACTTCTAATTCCATTTTACCATTTTACCATTACAAAAAATATAGATATAGATAGAAATTTTGAGATTTTAAGAGATCTTTACAACTTAGTTTATGCGAAATCTAAATGTAATATTTTAGTAGATTCCAGCAAGTATTGGGGTAGGCCAATATACCTTAAAAAAATGCTAAAATCATATTCAATCTATGTATTGCATATTGTAAGGGATGGTAGGGGGGTACTTAATTCAGGAATAAAAAGGAAAAATAAAGTTAAACAGTATACTGAGAATAGTTATACTAGCGAATTAGAATATGAAAACAATATTATAAATAATTGGATGAAAACAAACTTGTTTTCCTCAATAATGTTAAAAAATATATTTAAAAGAAAATATATGTTAGTTAAATATGAAAATATTTGTAATAATCCCTATAGGGTTCTTAAAAACATATCAAATTTATTAAATATTGAATTTGAAAATAAAATGGTAAATTTTGGAGATCAAATTCATCATAATATAGGAGGTAATCATATGAGACTTGATAAAAATTTATTTATTAAAAAAGTTGACGATGAATGGAAAATTAAATTAGTGAAAAACCAATTAAAATTATTTAATAGAAAAGCTAAATGGTTAAATAAGTTTTATGGATATTAATATTGAGTTTTCTATGAAAAAAAAGATTTTAGTATTTGCACCCCACACAGATGATGGCGAATTTGGAGCAGGTGGGAGTATAGCGAAATTTATTGATAATGGGAATACAGTTTATTACGCTGCTTTCTCACTTGCCGAGGAGTCAGTTCCATCTCCTTTCCCAAAGGATATACTTGAAAAAGAGGTAAAAGCAGCAACCAAAGTATTGGGTATTAACCACAGTAATTTATTGTTGTATAAATATCAGGTTAGGCATTTTGCATATCATAGACAGGAGATTCTGGAAGATTTAGTTCAATTAAAAAAACAAATAAATCCGGATTTAGTTTTAATGCCTTGTTTGCATGACCTCCATCAAGATCATAGCACTATTGCCATTGAAGGGCTACGAGCTTTTAAGGAAACTTCCATATTGGGGTATGAAATTCCATGGAACAATATGAATTTCAAAACTCAATGTTTTATTACTTTTCAGGAAAAACATTTAAACTTAAAATTAAATGCTCTTGATTGTTATAATTCACAAAAGGGGAAAAACTATGCGTCAAAGGAATTTATCAGAAGCCTGGCTGTTACCAGGGGAACACAAATTGGTAAAAAATATGCAGAAGTTTTTGAAGTAATAAGATGGATATTATAATTTTTAACTATGAACAGTCATAAATTTGTAGAACAAGAATTAAAGAAGAAGGGACTCCATATTAGTCCAATAACTGAAGATTATATTAATTTACGATTAAATGATTTTATGAAATTTGTAAATGATATTTTAGAAGAATATAAAGATATTTATAAATTGTGGGAACCAAAACCTGTCGAATGGTTTATAAATCCAATGATTGATAAATGGAAATTTTCTTATGTAATAGAAAAACAAAATGGAGAAATCGCACTTTTTAATTTCACATCTGTATATGGAAAGAATCTTCACAACCATTGTACATATGTTCATAAAAAAATGAGAGGCATGAATTTAGCAAAATATCATTTAATTAAAATCTGTCAAGTTGGAATTGAAAATGGTTTTGAGAATTATGAAGGCTACTGGGATAAAAGAAATAATGGCTCCTTAATTTTACATTTAAAACTAGGATTTAAAATAGTGTCTATGAGAAAAAATGAACAATTATTGTTAGTTGGAAATTTGAATGAGATAAAAGAATATGCAATGAAACAATTAAAGGCAAATTAAATAATATTTATTAATAAACCGATTCTTTAATTCTTAAAAATGAAAATAGCAATACATCAACCAAACTTTTTACCCTGGCTAGGTTATTTTAATAAAATTTTAAAAGCGGATACATTCGTGTTTTTAGATGATGTTCAGTTTGAAAGGGGCAAAACATTTACTTCTCGCACTAAAATTTTTATCAATGGTAAAGAAAACTGGCTGACAATACCAGTGATAAATAAATCTGAATTGATAAAAATTAAAGATATTAAAGTTGATACAAACTTTAGATGGAAAAAAAAACATTTACGGACAATTGAATTAAATTATAAAAAGCATCCTTTTGCTACAGAGATATTTCCTATAATAAGTGAGGTATATAAGAATGGTGGAAATTATTTAATGGAATATAATCTTCCATTAATTATGAAGTTTTGTAATTATATGAAAATAAAGACTGACTTTATTAATTCAAGTAATTTGAAATTCAATAGTGATAAGGCTGGTTGGGAAAAACTCATTGTAATATTAAACGAAGTGAAAGCTGATGAGTATCTTTCCGGTTCTGGGGCAGGTTCAAAAAGGTATGTGAAAGAAAGTGATCTATGGAAAAATAATATTAGTCTTGCATGGCAAAATTATTTAATAAAACCATATAATCAATTTAATTGCAATAATTTTGTTTCTGGATTATCTATTATCGACCTTCTTTTTAATCATGGCAAAAGTTCGCTCAAATATTTATGAATAAATTATTTATTTTTATTAATTTGACAGGTTCATACAAAGGAGGTGCTCAAAGAAGATATATTAATCTTTTTAAGGAATTACAGAATTCACACAATGATTACTACTTGCTAATTAATAATAGTTTATATAACTCATGCATTGCAGATGGGGTTCTTGTTTCGGATAAAAATATCATAGTGCTGCAACCACTATTAAATGAAATTTATCAACTAAAAAAGAATATATCTAATGATATACCTCATGCACAGCGTCAGACAAAAAGTAGATTTCGAATAGTTTTAGGGAAAAACAAGTTATTTTTTAAACAATTAGTCACTTGGTATTTTTTTAATTTATCATTGTTTAAGATCATAAGAAAATACGAGATAAAAATAGTTTATAGTGTTAATATTGGGGGGAAATATTCTTGGTTATTGCTACTGATAATAAGAATAAATTTGATATATGGATATAATGATGCTTCAGCAACAAGGATATCTAAGAAATGGATTGATTTTTTTAGTTCTGAATATTGGCCATTAAAATATTCTTATAAAATTGATTTCTTATCAAAAGACATTGTTGATTCATTAAATAAAAAGAATGTTTATATAGACCCTGATAAGATTTTAATTACACCAAATAGTTTTATCGATTATACACGATTTTATCCTGTATATCCTAAAAAACCAATAATTACTTTTTGCTCAAGGTTGACTAAATTTAAAAACCCGGATTTGTTTTTAGATTCAATAATCCTATTAAGAGCAAGAGGTGTAAATAACTTTAACGTTGCCATTATTGGGGAAGGAGTTTTGTTAAACCCATTAAAAGAAAAAGCAGAGGATAATCAATTAAGCAATATAACTTTTTATGGAGGACTTGCAAATCCCGAAAGAATTCTTTCACAGAGTTCAATTTTTGTTTCCATTCAAAATGATAATAATTATCCAAGCCAATCTTTGATAGAAGCTATGGCTTGCGAAAATGCTATTGTTGCATCGGATGTAGGAGAAACAAGAAAGTTGGTTACGGAGAAAGAGGGGATTTTAGTTAAACTTATTGCTGAGGAAATTGCTAATGCAATTGAAAATTTGTTTACTTCTCCCGGACTAATCGAAAAACTTGGTAAAAATGCCCGGGAAAAAGTACTAAAAGAACAAACGATAGAGAAATTTACTGAATATTTTTATTCAATTACTAAAATATAGTAGGTAATTTCTTAGTTATACCAAAATATAAATGTTTAAATCATTTTTCAAGATCGCCTTTAAAATTCACAAATGTTTTAATAAAGAAAATTGAGTTGAGGAATGGGGAAATTTTTAATTAATTTTTTTGGAATAGGGGCAGCTCGTTGTGGTACAACTTGGATTGCTAAATGCTTAGAAGAACATCCTCAAGTTTGTTTTTCCAGTTTAAAAGAGACCACATATTTTGCAGAATACACGGAATTATACAGGGGTAAAAATGAACTATTCTTAAAAGATTTTAAATGGTACAAAGCTCTTTTTAGTCACTGCAGTGATGGGCACCTAAAAGGTGAATTTAGCACTGACTACATTCATAATACAAAAACTCCTAAATTAATACATGAATATTTTCCAAAAGCTAAATTAATAATCTCTTTAAGAGATCCTGTGTCGAGGCTTATTTCTTATTATCTACATCTAAAAAATACTTTGTCACATAAAAAACTCCCTAATTCTTTTTTTGAAGCATTAAAAGATGAAAATTTCATTTATAGAAGTAAATATTATGAACAATTAATACCCTGGTTTAAATATTTTCCAAGAGAGCAAATTAAAATTGTAATTTTTGAAGAGCTAAGACTAAAGCCTGATTTAGTAGTTTCAGAAATTTATAACTTTATTGGAATTAATCCAGATTTCACTCCAACAAGTCTGAATATACAAATAAATAAAGCTTCGAATAAGAGAAAATTTATATATCGTACTAATAAATATTTAAATAATACTCTCGACAAATATGACAAAACAAAAATAATTAAGAGATGTTGTAAGAAAATAGGGATAAAAAATAAACATATGAGTAATTTAATTAATAAAAAAGTCGATTATCCATCAGTTACTTTAGAAGAAAGAAATAATATTTTTAAAAATATTTTTTTAAAAAATGTAGAATCTTTAGAACGTTTAATTGGTAAAGATTTACATATATGGAAAAATAATTTATGACATATTTTATTTCAAATCAAATAGCTAATTTTTTGATTATAATATAAATGAATTTTAGTGCATATTACATTTAAGTGAAACAGTATATCAAAAAATAAATTAAACAGTTTATGTATGGGTACAAAAATATTACTGGGAATAAGAAGTGAAGGATATTGCTTGATTAATTAATTGCAAAAGAAATTGCAAACGCCATCGAAAAATTATTTACTACTACCTAGTCGAAAAACTTGGCAAAAATGCATGGGTATGCATATTAAAAGAACATACAATAGAGAAATATGCTAAGTATTTTTATTCGATAACAAGCTAATGAAAAGTATAGGGAAAAATCAAACAGATCCATTAGTGGCTATATTGTTAGTGCTATTTAATGAGGAACAACATATTCCCAGGTTAATTGATTCAATAATAAATCAGGTATACGAAAATTTAGTTGTTTTTGCAATTGACAATAATTCATCTGATAACTCTGCAAGCTTAATTGAATCATTAATGCCGAATGCTTTTATTTTCAAATCAAAAATAAATAACGGTTATGCTAAAGGGAATAACATAATAGCAGAAAAAGCCATTAAAATAAATCCCAAATATCTATTTGTATTAAATACTGATATGGTATTGGATGCTAATTGCATAAAAGAACTGGTCTGTTTATCTGAAAGTTATGGATCTACTATAGGTGCTATTTCCCCACTTATTCTTAAGTCTAATGATAATAATAAAACTGACATCATTCAATGTTATTCTCTCAAAGCCAATTTTAGAACGGGCAAAACATTTTCTAAATATTCAAATTTTACTTTTAAAAATATTGTGTTGCCTGATAAAATAGAAGTTAATACTATTCAGGGAGGAGCCGCTTTTATTAACAAAGAATTATTTGATAATGTGGGCTTATTCAACGAAGATAATTTTATGTATGGTGATGAGTTAGATTTTGCATATCGCACAAGGCAAACAAAATATAAAATGTTTGTCACAAAAAAAGCTATTGCTTGGCATTTTCACGATTGGACGAAAAAAAATAAAACCGGTTATTATTCCCAGTACTATTATATAATGAGGAATAGATTTTTATTCTTCCATCGGTATAATAAAGTTTGTTCTTTAATTGTTACATTAGTAAAAGAGATGTTTATTTTCCTAATAAAATTACGTTGGGCTTTAAAAATAGCAGATATTGGTTTAGCCAAATACTATTACCTTGGAATATTACATGGTTTACAAAACAGAAAAGGGAAAGCGAATATTGAATGTAAATAAAAAAAAAATACTTTTTTTACTGTTTTCACCACTCTATACAAAGGGAGGCCATTCAAAAAATTTCATAAATATTGTTAAATATTTAGCTCAGGAAATACAGATGAATGATTTTAATGCAAGAATTATATCATTTAACAATACAAATCAGGATGTAGTAATCAACAGGCAGAAAGTAAAACAAGTTGATTTTCTTAACACTTATAAAATTGTCTATTTTATTAGAAGATTTTCTTCTGGTAAGGTAGTTTTTCAATTAGTAGAATTTGTTTTAAATGTATTCCGTACCTTTTATCAATTAGTCAAATATAAACCTGATATAGTATATTGTTATGCAGATAAGCCTCTTCTTCTATCTTTTATCTGGAAACGAATATTAAGATTTAAGCTTGTTTTTGATATGAGGGGTGACACCATAAACGAATTAAAGGTCCAGAAAACTTCAAGACTTAAACTTAGTATTTTAGCGAAATTATATAATATAGCCTATAGCAATGTTGACATGCTATTCTCTGTGTCAGATACTTTTAAGCCTGATAAAATTTTGAAAGTAGTTCCAAAATTTAATTATTACGATGGAGATGTTTTTGCTTATAATCAAGATCAGGCTAAACAAAAAAAAAAGGAATTAGACCTTAACAATAAATTTGTTTTTGTTTACACAGGAAACTCTCGGTATTATCAAATGATTGATGAAACTATTCGTTTCTTTGGCCAGTTTTATATAAAGCATAACAACTCATTTTTAGTCATAATATCTGAGTTTGGGCAAGTCAACTTTGTAAATCATTTAAAGGACAATAATGTACCAAATAATGCCTGGCTTATTAAAAGTTTAAAGCAAACAGAAATTAGTTCATTACAAAGCATAGCTGATATGGCCTTATTAATAAGAGACGATCTGCCATTAAACCATCATTCATTTCCAACAAAATTTGCTGAATACCTTGCCTGCGGAGTACCCGTTCTTATGACACCACATATTCATAGTATTGCTCCCATGGTACAAAAACATCATTTGGGAGAGGTAATTACTTTAAAAGAGGATTACTCCGTTGATATTAATCGCATTTATGACAATTATATGAATAACTATGAAAAAAAGTCCTATTGCAGTGATTTTGCGAAAAAGAAGCTAATGTGGCAGAATAAAGCGCATGATATTTTTGATTTAATTGATAAATTATAAAAATATGAATAATGGGCGGGATTTTTGCTTTAGAGATTTATTTTATAAAACATTAAGCAAATTCAGAGATTTAATATCTAAAATATATTGGAAATTAGTGTTTGGTTCTTTAGGAAAAGGATCATTTATCAAGCCAGGGGTAAAAATTATTGGTAATGAGAAAAGAATTACTATCGGAGAAAATTTTATAATTTGGCACCGATGTTTTTTAACTGTTGGTATTGGCAGGATTAATTTCGGAAATAATGGCCATATTGGAGTAGGAGTATATATAAACGCTTCTGAAGGAAATGTTATTATTGGAGATTATGTAGCAATAGCACCAAAAACTCAAATATATTCTTATACAGATTACTATGAACAAAATAAAAAAATTGGGGAAGTTCATAAAATTGGTGATGTAATAATAAAAAATAATGTTCTGATTGGAAGTAGCGCAATTATTCTTCCCGGTGTTACAATAAATGAAGGTGCGATTGTAGGTGCCGGTGCAGTTGTTACTAAAGATGTGCTCCCTAATACTATTGTTGGTGGAGTTCCTGCCAAAGAAATAAAGAAAAGAAGATAATTACTTCATGACTAAATATATTTAAATGATTACAAAAAAGAAAACTGCAATTATTATCGGGTCAGGCATTGCAGGATTATCCATTGCTGAAATTCTTTCAAGAAATAATTATAAAGTTGTTCTTTTAGAATTACAAGAAAAAATTGGTGGTGAAGCTTCTCTTGCTACCCAGAAATGGTTTCATACAGGATGGTTATATGCAGCATTACCAAATTCAGCAGCAATGCAGGGTTGTTATAATGCATTACATCTTTATGAAAAAGTTTATGAAAATGTTTTTTCAAAAGATGAGATCAATTTAGATTTATCAAATGGAGTAAAATATTTGAATAGTGATAAAGGATGGTTTATTGATGAAAGAATATATTATTATTACGCAATTTCAAGTTATGAATTATCTATTATTGATAAAATATATTGGCCTCTATATTTGAGATTAATGGCATACAGAAGGTTGAAAAGAAATAATTATGAAATTAATGTTTTAACAAAATATGACAAGCAAATTGAAATTTTATTGAATTCATGGGAAGGTACACTTAATGGTCATAAAAAATACAAAATTATTCGTTCAACAGATGCAAAAATTGAAACAGAAAGAGTTGTTTATTCATTAGCATCAATGCTTAATAAAGATACTGAAATATTAACAAATGCTAATTTTAAACTTTCTACAAAAAACAATCAAACAAATATCAATATAAATGGAACAATTCATAATCCTGATTTGTTAATAATTGCTTCTGGTAAATCACTTCCAGAACACTTAAAATCAATCGGTCATCATAAAACAGCCAAACAAATTAAGTCTATCAAGAGTCCAATTACAGTTTTAAAAAATGAATTAGAATTACCGGATTTCATCAGGTATACGCCCAAAGTTGAACATACAGTAAATCATATAAAATTAAAAGTTAATGGCTCTAAAACAGTTTCAACAATTGGTTCATATTATAATTTCCCTATTGAAGAAACTCCTGATTTGTCTTATTATGAAGACTTAATGAGAAGAAGAATAGGAGTTTCAAAAGATAATATTCTTGGTAGTTATTATGGAATAAAGACAGAATTTACCGGTTCTCATGACAGGCGATATAATCATGCAATTATGAAAGTTAATAATAATACTTTTTTCGCTTTGGCAGGAAAACTCAGTCAATTCCCATTGCTTGTCCACGATTTTGTAATTCAAGCCGGGCTTTCACTAAAGCAAAATAATTCAGAAAGCAAAATATCATTGGATAAATCAATATTTGCTTCTACGTATCCTGAAGATATTGTAAATAATAATATTAATGGAAATTTTTTAACTAATTTAAGTAACAAATGAGAGTAGTTTCTTATCCTGAAATTTTTAAGAACAAATTATTGAAAAAATATTCTGAATTCATTGATGAAGGTTTAGTTGCAGAAGGACAATATTATAATGAAGAAGTTAGTCCTTTTATTGAAAATAAAAAATCAGTGCCTGTTAATTCCGGAGGTGCGGCAATTTTTTCATTATTAGCTTATCAAAAATTTGTTTTAGGTAAAACTCATGTAATTATCCAGTCAAATACAATGCGTGCTTTATATACGATACCAAAATTATTAGACATGGAAGTGATTATCTGTGATTCATCTGATATGCCAGGGTTTATGGCACTTGACAAGAATAAAATTAAAAAACTAATAGTTAAGCTTAAAGAAGAAGATAATAATAATAAAGTAGTTACAATTTATTCAGTCATTGGAGGTTATTTGGCTCCTTCATATTTTGAAATTGAAAAAATCCATAAAGAAAATAACATTCCTTTAATAATTGATATGGCACATGGACATTATCTGGAAGATATTATTAAAACAGATTATGCTGATTTAGCTTTTTCATTTTATGCAACAAAAATTCTTCCTGCTGGAGAAGGAGGCCTTATTAGTACTAAAAATGATGAAGTTATTGAATGGACTCGGAGGTTTCTTGCTTATGATAGATTCAAATACGAATTGCAAGTGGGTATTAATCTTCGAACGAATGAATTTACTGCATATTTTATTTATTTACTAACTTCTGATAAAAATGTGAAAAAGTATTTTAAGGACAGAAGAGTTGCTATTGCAAATTTATATAGAAGTATTTGTCTTGAAAATAATATCTCCTTTTTAGATCAAAATAAAGCATATGATTTCAATGGTTATAAATTTATTGTTTTCGATAAATATAAAGATGTGGAAAAAAAGAATACGATATTAACAAAACATCAGCCTACTTCTCCTGTTTTTACTGTTCATGTAAAAACCGGCTTCGCATTACTTCCGCACTGGTGTCCGCCAACATACCCTTCATTAAATGAAGAGCTAAAATAATTTTTAAATAAGTTTAACAAAAAATATGAATATTTTAATAACCGGAGGTGCCGGATTCATTGGAAGTCATGTAGCCAAAGATGCTGTTAAACGTGGAATGAATGTAGTAATTATTGATAATTTATCAACAGGGAAAAAAGGAAATTTACCAAAAAATGCTGATTTCATAATAGAAGATATAAGAAACTGTGATTGGAATATAATATTACAAAACATTGATATAGTTTTTCATGCTGCTGCATTTGTATCTGCACCCGAAAGCTTTGATTATTTTGATGAATGTTATGATATAAATGTTAAAGCAACCTGGAAGTTAATAAATGCCTGTAAAACAAACAATATAAAAAAGTTTATTTTCTCAAGTTCTTCGGCTGTTTATCCTGAAATTGCTAAACCAAATGCAGAAGCAGACTTGCCAGACCCTGCTAATCCTTATGGACTAACAAAATTAGATGTAGAATATCTTTTAGAAATACTTAAAAAGGAATATGGTTTTTCTTATACTGCATTAAGATACTTTAATGTATATGGTCCCAGACAGGATAAGAATTCTGATTATTCTGCAGTAATTCCAATCTTTATTAATCGAGCTCTTAAAAATGAATATCTAATAATTTATGGAAATGGAAAGCAACGAAGAGATTTTGTTTATGTAAAAGATGTTGCTAATGCTGTACTAACATTTGCAAACAATGATGTTTGTGGCGTTTTTAATGTTGGTACAGGTAAGGATATAAATCTGATTGAATTAGCTGAGATTATAATTAATAAGACTGAATCTTCAAGTATCGTAAGTTTTGAAGAGCCAAGACCGGGAGATGTAATGTTTTCAACTGCTTCTCTTGAGAAACAGAAAAAAATTAACGTATGGCAACCCAAAAACACTTTTGAAGAAGGATTAGAAAAAACAATTGAATTTTATAGAAGAAACCCTGATTTTTAATGCTTATGAAAATATGTTATGTTTCTAACAACTTTGAAATTCATGATTATAGGTTTCTTGTTAAATTAATTGAGAATAATTATGATGTCCACGCAGTTTCGTTTAGAAAAAATAAAATACCTGATAAATATTTTGTTGATAAAATAAAATATTATGAATATTATAAAATCCATACATTCCTTACAAAAAGATATAAAGGATTAAATCCCTTTTGGTATTATAATGCTTTGAAATTCCTGAAAAGAATCATAATTGAAATTAAGCCAGACATTTTACATGGTGGATATACTTCAATTTCAGGTTTTATTTGTGCCTTATCTGGATCTCATCCTTTTTTATTAATGCCTTGGGGGAGTGATATACTTATTGATCCTAAAAGGTTTTTTGGTAATAAATTGTTAACTTCTTATTCTATCAGAAATTCTGATTTAATTACTTGTGATATAACAATTGTAAAAGATGAAATAGTAGATAAGTATGATTATGATCCGGATAAAATTATAGTATTCCCATGGGGAATAGATCTAAATAAATTTAATCCCCAAAATAATGAAACCCCTGATGAATTAATTGAATGGAAAAATAATACTATAATAATTTGTACACGGCAGCATAGAAAAATTTATGCAAATGAATATATTATTGAAGCAATACCAAATATTTTAAAAGAAAATAATAGCATTAGGTTTCTTTTTATTGGTTCAGGTCCATTGACAGAAAAATACTTAAAAAAAGTTAATAAATTAAAAATTGAAGAATATGTTAAGTTTATTCCATGGATAGATAATGAAAAACTTCCTTTATATTTATCAAATTCAGATATTAATGTTTCAGCCTCTTTATCAGATGGTAGTTCTCTTTGTTTAATGGAAGCATTAGCTTGTGGACTTCCATCAATAGTATCAGATATTAAATCAAATAGAATATGGATAAAAAATGGTTATAATGGATATTTATGTAAAGTGAAAAACTCACGAGATATTTCAGAAAAAATTCTATGTCTTATAAATAACAAGAAAAAGTTTAGTAAAATGAAAACTAAGGCAATAAACACTTCAAAAAAAGAAGCAGATTGGAATAAAAACTTTTCGAAACTTGAAAAAACATATCAAATTCTATTAAAATAAAATATTATATCTTGATGAATATAAAATCATAAAGTTGATCATAGCAGCTATTGAAAAACCTTTTCATGATAAAAACAATTTTGAAAAGTTAAGACATAATTCACGGATAATGAACAGGCAATATGATATAAATAGAAATTCAGAAAATAATCTTAATAAATTGATACTTATTAATGAATAATATAAAAAATAAAATCTGCACCCGCTGCATCTTAGATACTACAGTCAAAGCCTGTTAATCGTTCATTATAGTATAAAGAGATAAGGGAGATAATCCTTTTAACTTTAATTTTATAAGAACTAAATAGTCGATCCTTAAGAACACCATAAGGTGTTGATTATCAATATTGAACTGTTAATACCTTATTGTTTTTAATTGTTCTAAAATGCAAGTTTATTAGTAAATTAGATGAAAGTAAGCCTTCGGCCTACTACGTATTGTAAGATTTAAATAAGCACTCCAACTTTTCCTAAAATTCTTAAAATATTACGGTTTTAATTGGATTTGTTTGGATAATTCCTGATT
>Ga0307991_1000354_pt1 | contig 33790 bp, 28 predicted proteins | sample EllFjometagen131_FD_203146 | JGI IMG/M metagenome (GOLD analysis project Ga0307991, IMG submission 203146) | Marine microbial communities from Ellis Fjord, Antarctic Ocean - #131 | ecosystem: Environmental > Aquatic > Marine > Unclassified | place: Southern Ocean | collected 2014-10-08 | reverse complement strand
AAAAGGGTGGCACCATCGGAGAAATACTGATCCGTAAAAAAATAATAACGGAAACCCAACTGCTCGAGGCCCTGAGCATCCAGCACGAGATGCCGTTCTGGCCTGAACTGCCCCTTGAAGATATTGATAATGATTTTACTCAGCACGTACCCATCGGGTTTTTAAAAAAATTTATTATGATGCCACTGGAAAGTACGCAATCCACGTTGCCTGGCCATCCCCGGCAAAAAATGTCCGGTACGGGTAATATAGCAAAATTGCTTCCAGGGGAATTTATTATCGCTGTAAACAATCCGGCTCTGTTTCAGCCTGTTGACGACCTTGCCAGGCTTCTTGGCATCAGAAACTGCAAAATTGTACTGTCCACCCAAAAAGCGATCCTCTCCGCCATCAATATCGCCTATGATCTCAGCCAGGACAGCGCCCAACAGCTTGTTCAGGATATGGAAGAAAACGGGACCACGATTATCAGCGACATCGACAGCACCGCCGACCTTTTGGACGACACAAGTGATGCCCCGGTAATCAAACTGGTCAACCATATTATTTCTCAGTCCGTGAAGGCCCGTGCCAGCGATATTCATTTTGAACCCTACCAGGACAGTTTCAAGGTAAGGTACCGCGTAGACGGAATTCTGTATGATCTGCTTACACCGCCAAAATGGATACAGGCTTCTTTGATCTCCAGGATCAAGGTTATGGCCAAGATGAACATTGCCGAAAAACGTCTGCCCCAGGATGGAAGGCTGGATGTTAGAATCGGTAATCAGCAGATCGATGTCCGGGTATCCACAATCCCAACTTCTTTCGGCGAACGGGTGGTTCTCAGGCTTTTGAATAAATCCAGTTCCCTGCTGTATATGACCGACCTTGGTCTTTTGCCGAAAAAACTGGACCTGCTGGAAAGACTCGTCAAGTCCCCCAACGGCATTATGCTGGTCACCGGCCCCACCGGCAGCGGGAAAACCACCACATTGTATGCGGTGCTGTCATCCATCAACAAACCGGATATCAACATTATCACCATTGAAGACCCGGTGGAATATCAGATACAGGGCATCAGCCAGATACAGGTCAATGCCAAAATAGACCTCACCTTTGCCCGGGGCCTGCGGTCCATTGTACGCCAGGATCCGGATGTCATTCTGGTGGGTGAAATCCGGGACCGCGAAACCGCCGATATCGCCGTCCAGTCCGCCTTGACCGGTCATCTGGTTTTTTCCACGTTGCATACCAATGACTCGGCCAGTGCCATCACGCGATTGGTGGATATCGGCGTGGAACCCTTTCTTATCTCATCTTCGGTGATCGGGATTGTGGCCCAGAGACTCATCCGGGTATTGTGCCCCCTTTGTCGAAAACCTTATATCCCAAATGAAGCGGCGTTAAAAAGCATCGGCATAACCTCCGAACAGATTAAGGCGTATACGATCTACAAATCCACCGGATGCGCCCGATGTTTCAACACAGGCTATTCCGGCCGCATTGGAATTTTTGAGATCATGGAGTTGAAAGATAGCCTGAAGCATTTGATATTAAAAAACTTTGACGCCAACCGGATTAAACATGAAGCATCAAAACTGGGCATGACAACGCTACGCCAGGACGGCATTCATAAAGTTTTACAAGGGATCACAACCATTGAGGAAATATTCAGAGTAACCCAATAATCATTCATGCCGACAACAGACAAAATCAATAAAAAACTGTTTTATTTCATCTCGGGTCATAATTTAAAACTATTGCTGTTTCTGCTGATCCTGCTGTTACCGCCTTACCTCCATGCCGGCAACACACTGACGATTGACAATGACCGTCAATTTACCTATGCAATGCATCTTTTTTCCAGCGGTGATTATGCCTCCGCCATTTTCGAGTTCAAACGCTTTATCCATTTTTTTCCTGAAGACAGACGAGTGGGCCTTGCACATTACACCATGGGGCAATCTTTTTTTTCCCAAAAACAGTACCAAAACGCTATCTGCGCATTCAAGGCAATCACCGAAAGCAGGGCGCCATCCCCTTTAACAATAAAATCCGTCTTGATGATCAGTCAATGCCACCTGCAGCTCCATGAGCCCGGCGCCGCTGTTATCCAGTTGCATAATATTGCAGCCGTTACAACAGATATCGACACCCTGGATGAGACGTACTATCGACTGGGGTGGATTTACCTTGACCGGGCCGGCTGGAAAAAAGCCGAGAATAATTTCAATAAAATCAGCGCTGCAAATGCAGACCGTTACAACCGGGCCAACCTGACCGAGGTAATTTCTCACCATTGTTCAATCCCCCGTAAAAACCCAGCGCTTGCCGGATGGCTCTCAATTTTTCCGGGCAGCGGTCAGCTCTACTGTGAACGCTATCATGATGCACTGGTTGCATTTTTAATTAATGGCGGCCTTATCTGGGCAACTTGTGAATCCTTTGACAGGGATCTTAATGCACTGGGAACAATTTTTGGAATTGCAGAACTGGGGTTTTATTCCGGCAATATTTACAGCGCCGTGAACAGCGCCCATAAATACAACCGGTCAAAAACCCGAAAATTCATCGAAAATATTCGTAAAAATGCCCGGGTAAACTTTTCCGCCGTTCCAGGAGGAAAGGGCCTGATGCTATCTTTGCACTGTCGTTTTTAAGGGAAAAAGGTAAAAAGTAGAAGGCAGAAGGTGGCGGCTGACGACAAAAGACCTTCAATCTGAATTATCTTCAGCCTTCTACCTGATCAACCTTCAATTTGATTTTGATCTTTGAATTTTGAGGCTTGCTATTTAGTTCAATTACCGGTATAGGCACCACAAATTATTGCACCTTAAACAGCCAGTCCCATCGGAGATTTTTTGTATGAAAATTATTGCACCTTCTATATTATCTGCTGATTTTTCAAAACTTGGAGAAGAAGTTCAGGCCGCCGAAGCCGCCGGAGCAGACTGGATACATGTGGATGTCATGGATGGCCATTTTGTACCGAATATCACCATGGGCCCCCTGATTGTTAAAGCCGTTAAAAAAGTGACGACCCTGCCTGTGGACGTTCACCTGATGATCGAAAATGCCGATCTTTTTATCCGCGAATTCGCCGATGCCGGCGCCGACCTGATTTCAGTTCACGCGGAAGCCTGTATCCATTTAAACCGCGCCATTCATCTTATCAGGGAATGCGGCAGCCTTGCCGGCGTTGCACTTAATCCGGCCACACCACTGTCTGCCATTAGCTGGGTACTGGAAGATATCGATCTGGCGGTCCTCATGAGCGTCAACCCGGGATTTGGCGGGCAATCTTTTATCCCCAATACCTTAGATAAGATAAGCGCACTGCGCCGTATTTTCAAGGATAAGGGGCTTGACACCCATATCCTGGTTGACGGCGGTGTAAACAATAAAACAATAACCCGAATCTCTAATGCCGGGGCCGATGTGTTTGTCGCCGGTTCTGCTGTTTTCGGCCGTCCGGATTATAAAAAAGCGATCTTAGAATTCCGTCGACTGATAGGAGAATAATCAGTGCAACCATCAGGAGAAAACCCATGAAGGGAAAAAAGAAAACCAAAGGAATCCTGATTATCCACGGTCCCAATTTAAACATGCTCGGCACAAGGGAACCTGATATTTACGGCGCTACCACCTTGGAAGAGGTCAATCGCAGCCTTGAAGACCTTGGCAAACGCCTGGATCTGAAAATCGAGACCTTCCAGTCAAATCATGAAGGCAGAATCGTAGATAAAATTCAGCAGGCCGCAGGTGCCTGTCACGCTGTAATAATAAATCCTGCGGCCTACACGCACACCAGTATCGCCATCCGCGACGCCCTTTTGGCAGTCGACATGACGGTCATTGAGGTCCATCTTTCCAATATCTATAGAAGAGAATCCTTCCGCCAAAAATCGATAATCGCCGACATTGCCGATGGCCGAATTTGCGGATTTGGGGTCCAGGGGTACCACATGGCCCTTGAAGCTGCCGCCGTAATACTGAAATAATCGGCAGCCGCCTCCATGACAAAACTAAAGCAGTTTGCACGTTGATGATGATGTACCCTAGCGGTGAAATTTGAAACTTAAAATCCGGGAGAAAAATTATTCAAATACGTTTTGATTTCAAATTTCATACCCTGAATTTAGAAAAAAACAGATGCCTATAAAAAAGGCACCCCGTTAAATAAAGGATGCATAGCCGATTATAAATTACTGCCCCCGCTTGCCGCGGCACTGCATAATTATAATTACCATGCGATATTTCTTGACAGATGAATAAAATATGCTAATTATCTTACTACTTCTGTAGCTGATAGTGAATTCCAAAGCTTTCCATTTTAAGTAACCGCAAGATACAAAAGCTTTTCTTATTTTTCATAACAGCTTACCACATGCAATGGTAAATTCTCAAAATCCGGCGGTGCGGACATTGTAAAAAAATTGGAAACCGGCCATCATCCAACAAACCCAACCGGATAAAAAATTCGGATTTTTTAAACATCGTATTTAATTTTTAAAGGAGTTTTGTATGAAAGAGTATCCGTCCAAATATCGATCCCCTGATCGCAAGTACGACCGGGGCAACCGACAGTTCGAACATCCCCAGTATATAAGCCAGGACCGTCAGAATCCCAGCCAGCGTAAAAAAATTACCGATCGCAGAAATGATCCTGCTGAATTGCTGAATGAATTACTTAAAAAAACGGGGCCGGAGCTTAAAACCAGACTGGATGAAATATCCGCCAGTCAGAAGCGTCTGGCAGATGCCGAAGAGCGTAAAGCCACCGCCCTGGAAAAAATCGCGGCATGTTTTCAAGGCGAGGCCCCCGTTGATCTGACACCAGCCGAATCCGAGGTTGTACCTGAATCCGAGCCTGTACCCGAATCTGCATCTGCTCCCGGATCTGAGCCTGTACCCGAATCCGTATCTGGACCCGAGACTGAACTGGAACCTGACCCTGAATCCGAGCCTGAGAATATAGCTGAAAAGCAATCTTTGGCTCCGATTCAGGATGTTACAGAAACGATATCTCCTTTAGAACCCACGCCGGCTTCTTCGGTAATTGTCAAAGCTACCGATGGCCAACGCGCCAGAACGCTGAAAATCGTCAAAAAAATGCATAAAGAAAACGCCACCTACAACCAGATCGCCCTGTGTCTGGAAGAAAAAAAACTGCCCACATTTTCAGGCCGTGGCAAATGGCATGCCCAGACCATTCACAGATTATTGAAAAAATAACTGAAACAAAGGGACGTGTGCTTTTTCCTAATTGGTTGGCAATGATCTCATGATTTCAGGTATTTGCGAAATCACTGGACATATCCATAGGTATGTTATCAGTTTCTGCAAACCCTGCCGCATCAGAATTACAGCACAACGCTTCCCTAAAAATATTGCACTGCCGAGTTAGAAACTAAAAAAATGGACCTTTCCAGACAACAAAAAGCAGCAGTTACCCATTTGGGATCACCGGCCCTGGTGGTTGCCGGCGCCGGGTCAGGCAAGACCAGGACCCTGACTGCCAAGATACAGCATTTGATTTCCAGCGGCTATGATCCAAAGCGCATTCTGGCTATCACCTTCACCAACAAGGCCGCCGATGAAATGAAAACCCGTTTGATTCAAATGACGGGCTTATCCATAAATAATTTTCCATGGGTACGAACCTTCCATTCCGCAAGCTATAAGATCCTTCAACGTCACTGCACGATGCTTGGCTTTAAATCACCTTTGCAGATTTACGCCACCTACCAGCAGCAAAAAATAATCAGGGAAATCCTGATCAAGCTGGACTATGATAAAAAATATACCCCTGCCGTCATCGGAAAAATATCGAATGCAAAAAACTTCGGCAACCCCATGGCTTATTTTGATTTGCACCCCAGGGTCTCAACCGTCCGACTGATTGATGTTTATGATCTGTATGAGAAAGAGCTTAAAGATAAAAATGCAGTTGATTTCGACAATATTCTGACGTTGACCCGGGATCTCTTGCGGGACAACTTGGAAATCAGGGATAGATACCGGTCTTGGTTTCAATATGTCCTTTGCGATGAATACCAGGATGCCAACAACCTGAATGAAGAGCTGACCCGTTTACTTTTAAACAACGGCAATTTTTTTGCTGTAGGCGATGACTGGCAGTCGATATACTCCTTCAGGATGAGCAACATAGACCATTTCCTGACCTTTTCCGAAAAATATCAGGGCGCCAGGATTTTCCGCCTGGAAGAAAATTTTCGTTCGGCAGACAAAATTGTAAAAATCGGAAACGATCTGATCGGTCATAACGATAACAAGATGGACAAGGCGTGTTTCTCCGCCAAAAAAGGCGGCGTTGCCGAACGTCATGATTTTTATGACGAGTATGAAGAGGCAACCTGGGTCCTGCGAAAAATTAAAAATCTCAAACAAATGGGAATGGCTTACGATAAAATAGCCGTCCTTTACCGCACCAAATTTTCCTCCCTGGCCTTTGAAAAGACTTTTCGTTCGGCAGGCATTCCCTACCGCATGCTGGGGGGTAAGGGTTTTTTCGAACGTAAAGAAATCCTGGATATCACTTGTTACCTCACCGCATCCGTATTCAGCAAAGATGATGTGGCCTTTGACCGCATCATCAACACACCAAAACGCGGTATCGGCCCCGGGGCACTGGCCAAAATAAGCCGATTCCGAAGAGATTTCATGAGCCTTCAGGATGCGGCCCGAAAATCATTAAAAGAAAAAATCCTGCCCGGTGGAATATATGATGGTGTCAGCCTGGTCATAAGCCTGCTGGATGATATTCGGGATATGCGCCCTGATACTGCCATCCGAGAGGTCCTGACACGTACCGGGTATATGGATTATCTCAAACATTATTTAAAGTCATCGGCAATGGATTATACGGCCCGGGAGGAAAACATTGAACAGCTTATCCATTCGGCGGGCCTGAAGGATACGATTTTAGATTACCTTGAAGAGGCTGCCCTTATCCGTGAAGACAAAGAGGACGACGAAGCCGAAAACAGTGGAAACGGCGTCAATCTCTCAACGATTCACGCATCCAAGGGACTTGAGTACGGCGTTGTCTTTATTATTGCCTGCGAGGAACAGCTTTTCCCGCACTGGAGAGCCATGGATACGCCCACAGGACTGGAGGAGGAGCGCCGTCTCATGTATGTGGCCGTGACCCGGGCCGAGCAGTATCTGTTTTTAAGTTCCGCAGACTTCAGAAAAGGACAATATAACCAGCCGAGCCGCTTTCTTGACGAAATTTCAGAATCTTTATAATACTAAAAATATATTAAAAAATGAGCTTAGGGCTCGCGCAAAAAATAACTTCACATTTTTAAAATAACTTCCCAAAAAACGATCCGTCCTGTTCACACCCATGAATTTGTAGAAGCCCATCAGGGGTTTGTGGGTTTCGGTCTTAACCGTCAAACCGATGAAAAAACTGTTTTATATTACCTGCAAAAAGTTTCCGACGATACCCTGATGCGACATTTGATTCCCAGACTGAGCGATCCGGAGCTTGAAGAAATATTTCTCCTTGTTTCAGACCTGCTGAAAAAACATCTGACGAAACCGGAATACCATCGACTTTTTCTAAAAGATAACAATCATTAAAAAGGAATTCATATGCTGACTGAAAAGCATTTGGAAAGATATGCGGAGGTTCTGATCTGGGCACTGAAAAAGGGCCGGCACCAAAAATTTAAAAAAAACGACGTGGTTCTGATTCGTTATGATCCACCGGCCACCCGATTGGCCGAGATTCTCCACGCCAGGCTTCTTGGCATGGGGCTCTGTCCAATTCCGCGCGCCGGCCTGACCACAACCCTGGAACATGATTTCTTTAAACTCTCAAATAAGCACCAGCTGACCTTTCATATTCCCGGGGACGCGGAACTCTACAATGCTCTGAACGGCAGCATTTTCCTGCACGCCCCCGAATCCATCACCCATCTTGGTGATATCGACCCTGCAAGAATCAGCAGCGCGGCCCTGGCCCGTAAATACCTGCGCGACATACTCAGCAAACGCGAGGAGCAGGGAGACTTCAGCTGGACGCTGTGTATGTTGCCCACAAGCGAACTGGCACGCCATGCCGGGTTATCCATGACAGACTATACCCGTCAAATTGTCAAGGCCTGCTTTTTGAACCGTAAAGAACCGCTGGCCCAATGGCGGAATATTTTCCGCAATGCATCACACATCAAAAAATGGCTCAACAGCATGGATGTAAACTATTACCATATTCAGTCAAAAGACGTTGACCTTGAAATCACACCTGGACCGGAACGTCAATGGATCGGCCTGTCAGGACACAATATCCCAAGTTTTGAAATTTTTGTTTCACCGGACTGGCACGGTACCCGCGGTACATATTTTGCCGACCAGCCATCATTTCGCAGCGGGAATTATATCAAAGGCGTAAGACTGGAATTCAAAAAAGGCAGAATAATTAATTTTTACGCTGAGGACGGCCAGAATTTTCTAAAAACCCAGATTGCCATAGACAGGGGCGCCGGCCGCGTTGGAGAATTTTCCCTTACCGACAGACGTTTTTCCAAAATCGACACTTTTATGGCCAGCACCCTGTTTGATGAAAACCACGGCGGGAAAAACGGGAACTGCCATATAGCCATAGGCGCCTCCTACTCCGACACCTATTCCGGCAATCCTGCCGACCTGACCCAAGCGCGCAAAAAAGCCCTTGGGTTTAACGATTCAGTCCTGCACTGGGACCTGGTGAACACCCAGAAAAAAACGGTTACAGCTCACCTGAAAACCGGCAAAACCAAAGTTATTTACGAAAATGGACAATTTTCGCATTAGGCGCTTAACAACACAACATCGACAAAGTTTTGTCGATAATTTTTTGTCGATGTTCAAGCGGCCATTTGAATTTCATTATTAATATCACTGTCCCGAAGGGACCCCTTTATCAAAGCGAAATCTTTGATAAAGCATAGGATCTGAATCCTGAAATTCGTGTTTTTTATATCCAAAAAATCACACCTTCCCGAATTTATCCGGAGACAGTTTTTCAAGATATTCGGCCCACTTTTTTCCTTCCTCGCTATTGTCGAGAACTTCTGTCTGTCCCTTACCCGGCATGGACTGTACCAAAACCTTGTCTTCCACATATATGGGTGCCTTAAACCGCAGTGCCAGCGCAATGGCATCGGAAGGTCTGGCATCCATGCTGAAATTTCCGTCACGACAAATAAAATTTATCCGGGCATAAAATGTATTGTTCTGGATATCAACGATCTCAACCCCTGATACCGACATATCCTGCTGCGTGATAAAATTTTTAAAAAGATCATGGGTCATGGGCCGATCAAATTTTATATCCTGAAGGACAGCGGCAATTGAGGTGGCCTCCAGCAGTCCGATCCAGATAGGGACCGTCTGATCATCTTCATCGGATTTTAAAACAACGATAGGCGTGTTGGATGTCGGATCAATCGTCAGGCCGGCAATACTAACCTTATGCAGCATAACTTTTGTCTCCCTTCAAACCAGCTGTTGCCGTTTGGGTCTCTATCAATTCTCCCAACAGGGAATGAGATAAAGCCCTTTTAATTCTTACATCAACCAGTTGCCCGGTTTTAATATCCGGGGCAGCTATTTCCCGGTCCTCTGTCCAGTTGAAATTAACGATTTTATTGCCCTCGGTGCGGCCGCTCCACTGGATGATGGGTTGGGTATCGGGTTTTAAGCGACCGGGCTGTTTTCGACTCAACCCTTCCACAAGAACAACCTGGTTAGAACCTACCATCGATTGGTTTTTTTTGAGTGTCAACTGCTCCTGCACAGTCAGCAGTACCTGCAACCGGGCCTTTTTCTCCGCCTCGGAAATTTTATCGCCGAAATGCGCTGCCGGCGCATTCGGACGATCGGAATAAACAAATGCAAACAAACTGTCATACTCGACGGTCTTAATCAAATCCAGGGTTTCTAAAAATTCGGTTTCGGTTTCTCCGGGAAAACCTGCAATAAAATCGGATGAAATCGCGATGGTGGGACAAACCTGCCGCAGTTTCTCAATTTTTTCCAGATAGGATTCCCGTGTATATTTGCGGTTCATGCGTTTTAAGACGGTGTTGGCCCCGGACTGGACCGGGAGATGAATATGGCGACACAATTTGTTCAGATCCTGAAAGGCAAGCATCAGGTCCATTGATAGGTCCTTGGGATGAGAGGTTGTAAACCGTATACGTTCCAGGCCTTCAAGAACATTCACCTTTTCAAGGAGTTCTGCAAATGAGCACAATCCTTCTTTTTGGCCATAACTGTTTACATTCTGGCCCAGCAGGGTCACTTCTTTTACGCCCGTATCAATCAGTCCCCGTATCTCTGAAAGAATAAATTCCGGCTTGCGGCTGGTCTCCCGGCCGCGCACATACGGCACAACACAATAGGTACAATAATTGTCACATCCCTGCATTATGGTGATAAATCGGCAGACATCTCTATTTGCACCGGTATCGGCTATTGAATCATATTCATCGATCCCCGGAGACATTTTCACATCCACAAGGTGGCATCTTTTTTGTTCAATCCGTGCTACCATATCCGGCAGGCGGTCGATCACATGCGTGCCAAAAACAAAATCTACAGAAGGCATGCGTTCTACTATTTTCCATCCCTCCTGCTGGGCCACACATCCACCCATGCCGATGATCAGATTGGGGCGTTTTCTTTTCATTTTGGCCATGCGCCCGAGAAAACTGAAAGCCTTCTGTTCAGCCTTGGCCCTGATTGCACAGGTATTGACAATAATTAAATCCGCGGCATCGACGTTCCGGGTCAGTTCATACCCCAGGGGGCGCAAAACAACGGCAATTTTCTCGGAGTCATACACATTCATCTGGCATCCGATGGTATTGATATAAAGATATTTGGTTTGCATCGATTCTCTTCCAATAATCCCATACCCTTTCGGGAAAAAATCATATCTCACTACTTTCATATAAAAAATTCACAGGCTCAATCATCAGTGTTTTTTTCAAATCCTGCAAAATCAGGCCGACCTCGTTTTCGCATCCCGGTGCAATATTCAGTTCCACAACGCCCCTGTCCCGGTCAATGGTAGTCATCACCGCAAGACCTTCATAGGCTTCGATAATAAATTTAATAAAACTTATATCACAGCGGTCCACACGAAGATATCTCTTAATCGTTTCCATAGTCTGTTGATCTGCTGCATATCCTTTTTCAGACCCAAAAGGGTCTGATACGTTTAGATTTATTTAATATAATCATAAAATACCACCATAAAGCATTTTTTTTCAATAAAAAATAATTGTTTTCAATTACACCTAATTCGATTGATTGCAGGTAATTTCGATTGCCTTAGCCGGAATAATAAAGTAATCGTTTCTATTTATGAAAAGACACTGGGACATCCTGCAGCCTGATTCACATCTGGTTAATAATTTGGCATCTGCTCTGAACTGCCTTCCGATTACCGCCGCTGTGTTGCTCAACCGCGGCATTGTTTCAGCCGAAATGGCCCGTCCTTTTATAAATGCAGGCCTGAAAAACATTCGGGCGCCGTTTACGATCCTTGATATGGACAAGGCGGTTTGCCGCATCTGTTCAGCCATCATCAACAATGAAAAAATCCTTATTTTTGGTGATTATGATGTTGACGGCATCACCGCCTGCGCCATCGTCCATGAATTTCTAAAGGCCTGCGGTGCCGATGTTGACTGTTATATACCCCATCGAATCAAAGAGGGTTACGGCCTGCAAACCGCTCATATTGAAAATGTGGCACGGCCTGCCGGAATCAGTCTTATTATCACGGTGGACTGCGGGTCCACCGGCCACGATGCCGTCCTGGCAGCAGGCAAAGCAGGTATCGACGTCGTCATTACAGATCACCATGAAATCTTAGATCCCATTCCGCCCGCCGTTGCCGTTGTTAATCCCAAACGCTGGAACTGTACGGCCGGGTTTGAACACTTGGCCGGCGTCGGCGTGGCTTTTTATCTCTTAATTTGCCTGCGTAAATACCTGCGCGAAATTAATTTCAAACCGGAACGGCCCCGAATCAATCTGAAAAATTACTGCGATCTGGTCGCCCTGGGTACCATCGCCGACATGGTTCCGCTGATTGATGAGAACCGGATATTTACAAAGACAGGGCTATCTATTATCAACAACAGTCCCAGACCCGGTCTTCAGGCATTACTTCGAATCAGCAAAACCAAAGCCGGCTTTATCACCAGTGAAGATGTTGCATTCCGTCTCGGCCCGCGACTTAATGCTGCAGGAAGAATCCAGCATGCGCTGACCGCGTTTAAACTGCTCACCGCCACAGAACATCGCACTGCCTGCAAAACCGCTGAATTGCTTGATGACCTGAACTCCAGGCGACAAATTATTGAAAGAGATATTTTTCAACAAATTTGCAGCCTGATCGAAGATTCTCCTGGTCTGCTCGATAAAAAAGCACTTGTTTTTTCCAGTTCCCAATGGCACGAAGGCATACTTGGAATAGTGGCCTCCCGGCTGGCAAGAAAATATTTTAAACCGGTTGTATTGATATCAACCCGGTCGGGCATGGGCAAAGGTTCCGGCCGCAGTATCCCCGGGTTTAACCTTTATAAGGGGCTGCAAAGCTGCAAAGGTTATCTTGAAAATTACGGCGGCCATTCCATGGCAGCCGGCCTGCAGATTGACCCTGCCAAGATCGATATTTTTTTTGATGCGCTGATTCGAGCGGTAAAAAAACAAACCGGGTTTGATGACCTCATACCGCAAATCACGGCCGATGCCCTTATAAATTTCAACGCTGTTAACGATGCACTGGTAAACGAACTCGAATCTTTAATGCCTTTTGGTGAAGGAAACCACGAACCGCTTTTTATTGCCGAAAATATTAAAATCCTTTCTTTATCCACTGTGGGGCAGCATCATTGCCGCATGCGTCTTATGCAGACGTCTGACAAATCGGGCAGCGCTCTTTCAGCCATTGTCTTTAACATGAATGCCGATCAGGTCAATGCATCGGGGTTTGAAAAAATTATGTTCCACTTGCGCTGGAATCGATGGAATAAAAGCCGATCCATACAGCTCGTCATTGAAGAGATGGGGTAACATAAAGGGGGCCGATATTTAACGCTTAAATTTTCCTTGCAATCCAGTGTCGTTATCATTATTATGCCTTCGAAAAATATTTTTGGTATATTTTAAACAAAAGAGGTATCGCGCCATGGCAAAAATATTTCGCCCAAGTTCACGAGAAGCAAAAATTCTTTCCAAAATAGAGTCATACAAGGCATATGCCCGACGGAAGGCGATTAACGCAATACGGGATTTTATCGGGCCTCTTTCCAACGCCATTGCCATGAAACTTGTGGAAAATGAACTCGTGGAAACGGACAATAAAAACGGTCTTGAAGAACAGATCAGCAAATGTCTCGACAAATTGTCACATGCAGATGACTTTGATGTGGATTACCAGATGGCCCCCTTCCGCCACCTGGTACCCCATCCGCACACGGTCAGTCTTTATCTTACCGCCTTTGTTATCGAACAGCTTATCAATCACAGGGACATTATTGATATATTCGGCAGTGATGAAGATATTTATAACTGCATCAACTTCCAGGTCACAAAATTTTTACCTGCATAATGCGCTCTTTTTTACACCCAAAGCTTGTCAACGGCCCTTTTGACGATCCCGGGCTTTTTATTCCCCTATTTTTTGAACACCGTGCATTAATGTTTGATCTGGGTGATATCAGCTCCCTTTCGCCACGCGACATTCTCAAAATAAGCCATGTTTTCATCACCCATACACATATGGACCATTTCATCGGCTTTGACCACATGCTGCGTCTATTTTTAGGACGGGACAAAGCGCTTCACCTATATGGCCCGAGCGGGTTTTTGAAAAATATTGAGGGCAAACTCGCCGGCTATACCTGGAATCTGGTGGATAATTTCAAATATTGTTTCGGCATCCATGCAACCGAAGTCCATCCGGACCATCTTCTGGTTAACAGTTATTTTTGCCACAACAAATTTCTGCCCATCCATGCACCCGAAAAACTATCTTTCAACGGAAAACTGCTTGAAGAACCGTCATTAACAGTTTCCACCGTAATTCTGGACCACAATCTTCCCTGCCTGGGTTTTTCAATCAGCGAACGATTTCATATCAACATCATCAAGGAACGGCTGGCGCCCCTGGGACTGGAAATCGGCCCCTGGCTCAAACAATTCAAGCAGGCCCTTTATGATCATCATGATCCTGGTTCAAAATTTGAAGTAACTTGCGGAAAGGATAATATAACCGAAAAATTTATTATAGAGGAACTGGCCCGGCAGATCGCGCTGATTACACCCGGCCAAAAGATCAGCTATATTGCAGACGTGATCTACAGTGAATCGAATGCTGAAAAAATCACGTCACTTATCAAAAATTCAGACCACCTTTTCATCGAGGCGGCCTTTCTTGAAAAACACCGGGATACAGCCGGCAAAAAACATCATCTCACAGCGGCTCAGGCCGGCACCCTTGCCGGTCAGGCCGGTGTAAAACAGTTAACACCCTTTCATTTTTCACCCCGGTACAAGGATCAGGGGAATCTTCTGTATGCCGAAGCCATGGCGGCGTTTAAAAAGTATGCCGAAAAAGGACGGCGTAAATTGGGTACTGGAAATTAGAAATTAGAAACGATAAACCCCTTTATCTTTTCAACCACGTACGCTTGTTGTGCATCGGTCAGCTCCGGGTAAATCGGCAGAGCCAAAGAATTTAAGGCAGCATTTTCAGCTACGGGGAAATCTCCTCTTTTGCAATTCAGGAAAGCAAAACATTCCTGGAGATGCATGGGTACGGGATAATATACTTCAGTACCGATATTAGCTTCATCCAGAAAACCACGCAATGTATCTCTTTGCCCGGGCAGCAGAACAACAAACTGATTGTATATATGCCGGTCCTGAATCTCAGGCGGAAGCCGTGCAAAATCAGCCAGCCCCTCCTTGGTGAAAAGCCTGCGATATCTGTTTGCATTTTCCTGACGTTTCTGTGTCCAGCGGTCAAGATACTTGAGCTTAATGGATACGATGGCCGCCTGCAGTGCGTCCAGTCGAAAATTTCCTCCGACCAGTTTGTGATAATATTTTGGATGACTGCCGTGGCCACGCAATATTTTGAGTTTCTCATAAAATTCATCAGAATCGGTAGTGATGATGCCGCCGTCGCCAAAAGCACCCAGATTTTTGGAAGGAAAAAAACTGAAACAACCGCACAGCCCCATGGATCCGGCCCGTCGATCTTTATATTCCGATCCGATGGCCTGGGCCGCATCCTCGATCACAATTAACTTGTGTTCTGCGGCGATCTCCAGAATAGGCGCCATGTCGGCGCACTGGCCATACAGATGGACCGGGATCACGGCTTTTACCAAGGATCGTTCCTTTTTGGACATTTTTTCGATTACATCGGCCATGTGAGCGGAATTGATATTATATGTGTCCGCATCAATATCCACAAATACGGGTATGGCGCCCATACGCGCAATGCACCCGGCCGTTGCAAAAAAAGTATAGGTAGTGGTCATCACCCGGTCCCCCGGTTTGATACCCGCTGCCATCAGGGAAAGCAACAACGCATCCGATCCCGAGGACACACCCACTGCATGTGCGGTCCTGCAGTATTGAGCAATCTGCTCTTCCAGTGCCTGTACATGGGGTCCCAAGATAAAATACTGACTCTCGTATATCTCTTCGGTCACATTCAGGACTTCTTCTTTTATCGTTTCATACTGTGCTTTAAGATCAAGCAGGGGTACTTTCATTTAACCTTCACCTTTTCCGACCCTTACCATTATAGGGACGATATTTTTTTACGGTCTCTTTAGGTATTGCCCTGCTGCATCTGGTTTCAACAGCCTTATACCCCAGCATCTGGTGAACTACCCGGGTTAGCGGTTCTCCTGCCTTGACTTTTATATTTTCCGTCACGGCCACGATTGTTTCATTAACGCCGGGCCGCTGCAGATGAATGTAAGCCCTGCAGGAACCGATATGCTTTTCCAGGATCCTGCGGAGATCCAGTAAATCTATACGCCGGGTACGATTAAGATCCAGCATAAAATGAACACTAGCCGTCCAGGTTTCCTCGGCCTGGTTCATTCGGATAACAGTTTCCGCAAGAATTTTAGCCGATTTTTCATCTTTCTGAAGTTCGCCCTGAACAAAAATCGGCTTATCATCAACCAACAGCGATTCGCAGGCGGCAAAAACCTCCGGAAAAACGACCACCTCCACCACGCCGTGCAGATCTTCAATCTGAACAAATGCCATGGGGTCACCCTTTTTTGTAATCATCCGCCGTGTGCTGCTGACAACACCGCCGATCCGCACCGTCTGCTTATCCTCTCTTTCCTGGATGGAAACGGCATTCACGTTTGAAAATTTTTCAAGCAGACCGGCGTATCGCTCCAGCGGGTGACCGCTAACGTAAAATCCCAAGATCTCCTTTTCCTGTATCAAAAGCTCTTTTTCATCCCACTCTTCGATTTCCGGCATCACCGGAACATTGAGTTTAAGTTGTGGACCGCCCATGTCAAATAATCCCATCTGGGGGTCGTTTTTTTCTTTCTGAATGCGCTGACCATATTCCAGGGCGTCTTCCACCGAAGCCATCATTCGGGCACGCAGGGCACCTGTAGAGTCAAATGCCCCACATTTGATCAGACTTTCCACGACCCGTTTGTTGACCTTGCGCAGGTCCACCCGCTCGCAAAATTCAAACAATGAAGTAAATTTACCATTGGCTCTTCGCTCGTCACGGATGGCTTCGATGGCCCCTTCCCCCACATTTTTGACAGCCACCAGCCCAAATCGTATTTTGTTGCCGGACACGCTGAATGCCTTTCCGCCCTCATTAATGTCCGGCGGAAAGACCTTGATATCATGGCTTCGACATTCGGCAATATATTTGACCACACCGTCAGAAGAGTGCATTTCGCTGGTTAAGAGGGCTGCCATGAATTCAACAGGAAAATGGGCTTTTAGATAGGCCGTCTGAAAGGCGATCAGTGCATAGGCTGCACTATGGGACTTATTAAAACCATACCCCCCGAATTTTTCCATCAGGTCGAATATACCCTCGGCCTTGTCTTTGGGGAGGTTGTTGTCCGCGGCGCCTTTCATGAAAAGCTCACGGTGCTTGGCCATCATGGCCACGATCTTTTTCCCCATGGCCTTGCGCAGTCCGTCAGCATCGGCCATGGAATAATTGGCCAGGACCCCCGCGATTTTCATCACCTGTTCCTGGTACAAAATAACGCCATAGGTTTCTTTTAGAATCGGTTCAAGTTGCGGTAAAAGATATTCCACAGGTTCGCGACCGTGTTTTCGTTCCACATAATCAGTCACCATGCCGCTGTCCAGGGGACCAGGCCTGTACAGGGCCACCAGAGCGGTAATATCATCAAACCGTTCAGGTTTGAGACGCACGAGCAGTTCCTTCATCCCCGAGCTTTCCAACTGAAAAACACCGGTGGTATCGCCGTCAGCCAGCAGGCGGTAGGTGCCCTGGTCGCCAAAATCCAGATTTTTAAGATCTGGCGGTTCTTTTCCCTGCTTGCGCATCAACTGCAGCGCGTCTTCGATCACCGTGAGATTGCGAAGCCCCAGAAAATCAAATTTTACCAGTCCGCTCATCTCCACATGCTTCATGTCGAACTGGGTCACGACCTCGCCTTTTTTGCCTTTATACAGGGGGAGGTACTCCACCAGGGGCTTGTCGCCGATCACAACGCCGGCCGCATGGGTCGAGGCATGTCGCGGCAGGCCTTCCAAGACACGGCATATTTTCAGCAATTCATTGACCTCTGGCCGCTGTCGGGCCATCTCCGAAAATCTGGGCTCGGTTTTAATGGCATCAGCAAGACTGATATTAAGCACATCCGGCACCATCTTGGCGATACCGTCCACATCCTTCAAGGGGATATCCAGGGCCCGGCCCACATCGCGAATAACGGCCCGGGTCTTGAGTTTCCCATAGGTAATAATCTGAGCCACATAATCGCCGCCGCCATAGCGCTCCACCACATATTTGAATACTTTTTCCCGGCCATTAATACAGAAATCCACATCAATATCCGGCATACTGATACGGGCCGGGTTTAAAAATCTTTCAAAGATAAGGCCGTGCTCAATGGGGTCCAGCTCGGTGATTCCCATGGAATAGGCCACGATACTGCCGGCAGCCGATCCTCGGCCAGGTCCGACAGGCACGTTGTTTTGCTTGGCATATTGAATAAAATCAGCCACAATCAAAAAATAACCGGTAAATCCCATTTTGACGATAACACCGATCTCATATTCCAGCCGTTTGTCATAGACCGTTGTATCAATATCGGGATTCCTCGAGTTGACCTGCTTCATGCGCAGGGCATAACCCTGTCTGACCTTTTGGTCGAAGAGGGCATCCGCATCCAGTTCGCTGTTACCTTCACCACCTGTAAACTTTGGGAAATGATAGGAAAAATCGAATTCATAACTGCATTGCCGGGCAATTTTGACCGTATTTTCAAGGGCCCCGGGATAATCGCCGAAATAATCGTACATCTCCCGTGGAGATTTAAAATAAAGCTGGTCGGTGCGAAACTTGAACCGGTCGGCATCATGAATCGTTTTGCCTGTCTGAATGCAGAGAAGCACATCATGGGCCTTGGCATCTTCCTTTTCCAGATAATGGCAGTCGTTGCTGGCCACCAGGGGGATGCTCAACCGCAGGCTCATATCCAGCAGGGCCTGGTTAACCGTTTCCTGAATCTCGATGCCGTTGTTCTGGACTTCCAGAAAAAAATTTCCTTCGCCATAGGTTTTCACAAACCAGCAGGCAGATTCATCGGCTTCACGGATACGGCCGTTTTTGATATGCATGGGTATTTCACCATGCAGACAGGCCGAACAGGCGATCAACCCTTTGCTGTAGGCCTGAAGCAGTTGCTTGTCCACTCTGGGTTTATAGTAAAATCCTTTGAGCTGGGCAATGGTAGCCAGTTTGCACAGGTTGCGATAGCCCTCCTGGTTTTTGGCCAGCAGCAAAAGGTGGGACAGGCCCTTGTTGTCCTGGGCACTGCGGTCTCCAATGGTCCGCGGCGCCACATAGCATTCACAGCCGATAATCGGGTTGATACCTGCCTTTCTGGCTTTTTCATGAAATTCCAGGACCCCGAACATGGTGCCATGATCCGTTATGGCCACGGAATCCATACCAAATTCGCTCACCCGTTTAAAAAGCGGATCAAGCCGAATGGCACCATCTAAAAGACTGTACTGTGTATGAACGTGAAGATGGACAAACGGTGTATCTGACTGCGTATCCGACATGGTTATTCAAGCCTGTAATTGGGGGCTTCCTTGGTGATGATTACGTCATGCACATGACTTTCCCGGAGACCGGCCGCACTGATTTTAACAAAACGGGCTTTTTCTCTAAGCTCGTCAAGATTCCGGCTGCCCACATAACCCATACCGGCTTTCAGCCCGCCAATCAGTTGCATGAGGTTGGATGACAGAGAACCAATATAAGGGACCCGGCCGACGATCCCCTCGGGAACCAGCTTGTCGTCTTCAGGTTTATCGCCTTGATAATAGCGGTCCCGGCTGCCTTTTTTCATGGCTTCTATGGATCCCATACCCCGGTATACTTTATAGGTGCGGCCCTGGAAAAGAATCGACTCCCCCGGGCTTTCATCGGTACCCGCAAAAAGGCCTCCGATCATTACCGAATGTGCACCGGCTCCGATAGCCTTGGTAATATCCCCGGAATATTTGATGCCGCCGTCTGCGATCATGGGAACACCTGTTTTTGCAGATACGGATCTGCAGTTCATAACGGCGGTCATCTGTGGAATGCCGATTCCGGCCACGATTCGGGTCGTACAGATAGATCCCGGACCGATCCCGATTTTAAATGCATCGACACCGGATTCGATCAAATCTTCGGCTGCCCTGGCAGTGCCCACGTTGCCGGCGATCAGTTCAATCTCCTTAAACGTCTTTTTTAACTGTCTCACAGCATCTATTACATTTTTTGAATGACCATGGGAGGTATCGATAAGCATAACATCGGCCCCGGCCTTGAGCAGACTATCAGCCCTTTCCATCATGTCATCACCCACTCCTATGGCGGCACCGACCCTGAGCCGGCCAAGGCTGTCCTTGCAGGCATTAGGATATTTCCTGATTTTTTCGATATCCTTGATTGTAATCAGCCCGGTAAGCCGCCCATTTTTGTCGACCACCAGAAGCTTTTCGATCCGATATTTGTGCAGCAGCTTTTTGGAATGGGCAAGTGAAATTCCTTCATTTACCGTCACCAAATTTTCCCCTGTCATGACCTCGGAAATCTTTCGATTCATTTGGGTTTCAAAACGCAAATCACGGTTGGTAACAATACCCACCAGTTGATCGCCGTTGACCACCGGAACGCCGGATATGCGATATCGTTTCATCAATGCCAAGACTTCGCTAACTTCACGATCCGGACCAATGGTAACCGGGTCTACAATCATTCCGCTCTCAGATTTTTTCACCTGGTCAACTTCCCTGACCTGTCTGTCAATACTCATGTTGCGGTGAATAAACCCGATACCGCCCTCCCTGGCCATGCTGATGGATGTGGCCGCTTCTGTTACAGTGTCCATTGCCGCACTGACAATGGGGATGTTTAATGCAATATTCTTTGTCAGACGAGTACTTACATCCACATCCTTGGGCAGCACATCAGAATAACCCGGAACCAGCAGAACATCATCAAATGAATAGGCCTCTTCCGGTGGTACTTTATTCATATCAGGGTTCCTCCATATACATCTAATTAATAAAATTTCACGGGCAGTGATTTGACCCGATATTTGTTTTAAAAAAAAAGAATTTGAGAATTGGATAACAAATGGATTGATTTTTATCAATCTTTATATGCTTGAGTTTTCGAAAACAATGCATCAATTCTGCATCGTGATGAATATTTTTATTAAATAGCTGAAAAAATTCCATTAAAAATAGTCAGGATAAGCGTCTGACTGTTTACTTCAAATTTCAAGAATTCTTAAATTTCAATGACTGCAGGGCGGGACGCGATGCTCATTTACCGGTTTCTTTGCGGACCAGGTAAAAGGCCCCCATGGGCACTGATCAAAAATCAGACTAAGGTAGCGCATCAAAAAGGATCGTCGAAACAGCTCCTCCATAATCGGCACAACCGCGGCCAAATCAATCAACCGTACGGCGATCAACCCCTTTACAGATGCTCCGGACCAGCCAAAACATAAGGATGCTACAGCATTGAACCGACAATGATGGTCTTGGCGACATATAAAAAAGGGTTCAAGGCGGAAAAAAAGCGATATAGCCCATCTTAACCCGGCAGTCAACAGATCTGACAGGCCGGCTGTTCCTTATCACCCAATAAATGCTGCGTTCATGATTCCTATGTAAATACGCCATAGGTTGCAAACCGTTTGAGTCAGGGCATTGAAAAACAAAAAAAATTGCAAATATTTTATGTAACGTCTATAATTTCTTGACAATTACCAAATATATAAGTAAATTCTGATTTTATTGATTATTTTAAACCTGTTTACAACCCAATATTTTTATGAGGAGTACCGCATTTATGACTCTTACAAAAGCTCAAATTATCGATGGTATTCAAAATCAGATCGGATTTACAAAAAACCAGTCAACCGATACGGTCGAAACGCTTCTGGAAATTATCAAACACAACCTTGAAGCAGGGGACGATGTACTGGTAAGCGGGTTTGGCAAATTCTGTGTCCGTGAAAAACAAAAACGCCGTGGCCGGAATCCGGCAACCGGGGATGATATGATGCTTGATCCGCGCAAGGTCGTCACCTTTAAATGTTCCGGAAAATTACGGGACAAAATCAACGGTGACAAATAATTACCCTGTACAACTTTTGAATATCACCTGCCTGTAGTCATACCGGCCCATCAGATCCGGTGCCCAACTTGATTCATCGATATATGTAATGACAAATTATCATTTATCGAAAACCGGGCAAATCATATTAAACAGATTTATTCAGAGGAAAAAGGCTGACTCAGTCTTGAGTCAGGCAACTTTTCAACTATCCGTTGTTGTATGTTGCCTGCATGGAATGCCCTACAAAAAAATTCTAAACCGCCTTAAGTATTTTATCTGTACTCAGACCGCGGTTTCTCCAACCTGCCGGTTGACGCTATATTGAAAAAATTGACACCGGCATATCTATCTATAGCCTGAAAAACAGCCCCGGCCCCGGAAAAAGCCCTTATTGATATTTCATTAAATCTCAACTAATCAAGATGCTCCTGTAAGAAATATCATTGATATCTTAAACAAATAAACGCTTGATTGTAACCATATTCAAAAAAGCAAAGAGGCTGATCATGATCCGAATAAACGAAAATTATCTGAAACTCCAGGCAACTTATTTATTTACAAAAATTGCCCGTCGGGTAAGCGCATTTCAAGATGCCAATCCTGATACGCAAATCATCAAGCTGGGTATCGGAGATGTTACCCGTTCCCTGCCCCGGGCATGTATAGAGGCTTTTCATCAGGGAGTTGATGACCTGTCCCGTGACGATACATTCCATGGATATGGTCCGGAAAAAGGATACTCTTTTTTAAGGGATGAACTCGCCCTTAATGACTTTCAAGACAGGGGAGCGGATATTTCCGCTGACGAAATTTTTATTAGCGACGGCTCCAAATGCGATACTGGAAATTTCCAGGAGCTGTTTGCCAGGGATATCAAGATCGCCGTTCCAGACCCTGTTTATCCGGTATACATCGATACCAACGTCATGGCGGGACGCACCGGCAATATGAACAACGGCCGCTATGACAATATTTTGTACATGGAAAGTGGACTGGAAAACGAATTTGTCCCGTCACTGCCCCAGGAACCGGTGGACCTGATTTACCTGTGTTTTCCTAACAATCCCACCGGCGCCACGATCACCAGAAAAGCTTTAAAAACCTGGGTGGACTACGCCAGTGAGCACAAGGCTCTGATTCTATACGATGCCGCCTATGAATCATTTATCAGGAATCCGGAACTGCCACATACGATTTTTGAAATCGAGGGCGCTCGAGAAGTTGCGGTTGAATTTCGAAGTTTTTCTAAAACCGCCGGCTTCACTGGAACCCGCTGTGCCTGCACAATCGTTCCCAAAGACTGTATGGCATGGGACAGCAATGGTCAGGCCCATTCGGTTCATGCCCTATGGGGTCGCCGCAACAATACCAAATTCAACGGGGCTTCCTATCCTGTTCAAAAGGCCGCCGCGGCAGTCTATAGTCCGGAGGGGCAAAAGCAGACCAGGGAACTTATAGATTATTACCTGAGAAACGCAGCACTGATCCGCCGGGAAATCGGTGATCTGGGCTTTGACCTGGTGGGGGGTGAAAATTCACCTTATATCTGGATGGATACACGCAAAGACGCGTGGGAATTTTTCGACCTGCTGCTTGAAAAAGCCGGTGTGGTCTGCACACCCGGATCCGGTTTCGGCAAATGCGGACAGGGCTTTGTCCGCATCAGTGCTTTTAACAGCCGTGAAAATGTGGAAAAAGCCATTGAGCGTATAAAAAAAGCCATATTGTAATAAAAATGTCTATTGGGAGCTGAAACAGATCTCGAAGCGCCATGGCGAGGATTCAGAACCCTTTTTTTATATCAAAAAAAATTATACATCTCTGTTTTCTTCCTGATTCGTTCAACCGTCGGCATATCCGGTACAAACGGAATTTCAGGTAAATCCGGCGGCAATAATCTTCGGGTTTTTAGAAACGGTGTGTTTTCCAAGTATTGGTTGTAGGCCTTCACCATGAGAATTTCAAGATTTACAACGTCTTCCACATTGTAGGCCAGCAGCGTTTCCAGGGCCTTTGCATCCTTTGTCTGTTTATATTCGTTCCAGAGATGCACCGCAAAATATCCGTCCATCCCACTCAGATCTCCCCTGTCAATACCCATGGCCTTCTCACAGCGCTTCAACCCGCCCTTGAATCCAAGACCGGCCAGGACATAACGCAGGTCAATGTGGGCATGATCCAGGGTAATTCCCATATAGTCCTGAATAAACGGCACATCAAAGCACTTGCCGTTGTAGCTGATAATCAGGTTATATTTTTTGATATCATTTTTAAATTCATCCAGGTTTTTACCATTGACATAGGTAAAAATCGACCGGCCGTCATACATGGCAATGGTCGAGATCTCCCCGAAACAAATATCCAGACCGCTGGTTTCAATATCCAGAAAAACCGCTGATTCTCTAAATTCCGGAAAAAACCGCCAATGCAGACCCGGTGGCATCAATTCAGCAAAAAAACGGGGGTCACCGTCATGCAAATGCTGTTCTGATGCCAGGAGATATTCCTCGATGACTGCCTCCTTTTTAGTCGGTTCTCTGCCTTGATCAGTATTATTAAAACCGTACCAATCGTAGATTCCCCTGTGCCAGAACTTTTTTTCGGTCTCAGCGCCGATTCCGGGGATATGGAGAAATGTGTTTTTCAGCATTTTAAAACCTGTCTTACCGTTCGTGAAGTTCAGGGTTCAGTGTTCAAAATTATTCATCAAAAATTGGCAAACTCAATCGGTTCTTGACTTTGGGCGAAAGGCGGCATATGTGCTCTCGAACACACGGGCCGCGGATAGCGCATACAGCCTGTAATTTTTACAAAACCGTCTAAATCGAACCTTTTACGAATTCATCAAGGATTAATCGTGGAAAATTTAAAAAGTTATCAAAAAAAATATTTACGAGGGCTGGCCCATGACTTAAAACCGCTCGTTTTTATTGGTCGAAAAGGGATTACACAAACCCTGCTCGACTCACTCAACCAGGCACTTTCCGACCATGAACTGATCAAAATCAAATTCATCGAATTCAAGGAGAAAGAGTATAAAAAACAGTTCATAGCCGAAATCGAGGCCAAAACCGGTTGCGGAACAGCCGGAATCATCGGGCACATGGCAATTGTTTTCCGCCGGCATCCGGATACGGAAAAACGCAAAATTATTCTACCAAAAAAATAGCTTTAAAAACGATCTCAAAGGACAAAATCGCTACTGTATCTCACGCATCCCGTCAGGTATTTTCCCGGATCAAGGCCCTTGCCGCCTCTATGTCATAGGTCTGGTCCGGATCAAACGCTTTCTCCTTGCCGGCATACATCTTCGAGGCCAGCTTGATCGCCCTGTAATCCACCCATCCATGTTCGTCCCACATTTTAGTATCATCCTCATTCCACATTCGAAAAACGATCTCTCCCTGTTGCTGACCAACGTACATCCTGACACGTTTGTTCTGAGGAAACGGGTAATAATAAAGTCCTCTCTTGTCTTTCATCTATCTGCTCCTAAGTCCTAAGCCCCGATAAGGTATAACATAAAAATCCCTTATCAGAGATAAAAAGTACTTCATACTTTGTTGGTCCCATGGTTTCCGGGAAATACCTCGTATTCAGGCGAACAAAAAAATCCTGAACAATTGCGCTAACCGTCAACTGCTGGAAACATTCTTTGGATCATTTTTCTCCAGTATTTTTCCGTCACCGCTTAACACATAAATCATAAACCCGCCAGCCGCAGAATCTAGGGCCAACTCAGTATACCGGACCGCCTGTGCCTCATATCTCATACCTCTTTCCCGTGGCATATTGATAAAACACTGCAGGGCCTCGTCCTTTCTCAAAAAACATGGGATATAGTCCGCCTGCGTCTTTTTATCGTGAAGCCCCACAAATTGGTCCATTGCATGACCATTCTGCACCATAACCCAAACCCACGGATCGCCTTTAATAAGTTCACTCATCAATGGTTCCTTTTTTCTGTTGTCATCTCCTTAACGGCTATTTTTTTCCCCAAAGGAGTTTGATATAATTAAAAAACACCGTTCGTGTCAACGAAAACATCTATTCTCCTTGACATGCCAGAGATAATAAGCTTAATTTTTAAAAATATGTGGTTAGAATTTCAAAAGTAGCCAATTCCCGGAAACATGCTGCACTACTTTCCTGTAAAGAGAGGGATACATGCTCAATACGTTGATCGTTTTTTCCGCAGCAGGATTACTTTCAGCACTGCTTTATAATGAAAAGCGTAATAATTTAAAAAATATTCTGGTGATAAAAACCACTCTTTCCGGCCTCTTCATTATTGCAGCATTAGTACAGCCACATCCAGATACCCGTTATTTTCAGATTATGATGGGTGGGCTGATATTCTGCACGGCCGGTGACGTTTTTCTGGCCCTGCGGCAGGACCGGATGTTTTTGACGGGCCTGGTATCTTTTTTAACCGGGCATCTGTTTTATGTTGCCTGTTTTTTTTATATGGCCGGTTTTACGCTATGGACCATGGCAGGGCTCACCTGTACCGCTGTCGTGGGGCTCCCAGTCTATCGATGGCTAAAACCGAATCTGGATTCCATGAAACTGCCGGTACTATTTTATATTATGGTCATCAGCCTCATGGTCGGAAATGCTTTTTCGATCCTCGGATCTTCTGCCGTTGATTTTTCCAGTCGCACGATGATCTTTTCCGGAGCATTGCTGTTTTATATTTCAGATATTTTTGTAGCCCGTCAACGATTTATCAAAAATGCTTTTGCAAACCGCCTGATCGGTCTCCCCCTGTACTATACCGGTCAGTTCATGCTGGCTTTTTCAGTCGGTTTAATAAAATGAACTACCCCGCCGCAAGCGGACGGGGTATCGACAAAGGATTTAACCAATTTTAACGTCGCAAGCAACGGGGTATTAGACCCAATGCTTTGCAATAAACCCAGGAGGCAACAACCCATATGAAAATTACCATTTTATGTGACAACTGCATAAGCCACAACGGTTTTCTGGCGGAGCATGGTTTCAGTGCCCTGATCGAACGCAGTCCAAATAAATTTCTATTTGATACAGGCCAGGGCATTGTGCTGCCGAACAATCTAAAAGCATCGGGTTCCGATTTAAAAGAAACCGATACCATTTTCATCAGCCATGGACATTATGACCATACCGGCGGCCTCAAATGGGCATTGCAGACTATCGGCCCGGTAGACATCGTGGCTCATGGCGATATTTTTTCTAAACACATGTCGTTGAAAGCCGGGCCGGGACAGATAGGGAAACCCCGTTATGTTGGCTGTCCTCTGTCTCAGGCGGAGCTTCAATCTCTGGGTGCCAGGTTCAAATTTACAAATCAGACAAAAGAAATTTTTCCCGGGGTCTGGTTTCTCAGCGGCATCGAACGTATTCCCGGGCAAACCCCGGATGACCCCACCCTCGTACTTCTGCAACAAGGCAAGACCATACCTGATCCTGTGGCAGATGATGCGAGCCTTTTGATAGAAACCGGGAAAGGACCGATCCTTTTGCTCGGGTGTTCTCATGCAGGGGTTCTCAATATTCTGGATCATGTCCGGAACAAGATGGGGATAACCCGGCTTCATGCCATACTTGGAGGGACCCATTTAATGTTTCTGCCAAAAGAAGAGCTCTCAGGGGTCATCAATAAAATCGAAGAATTTTCAGTTAAACTGGTGGGCGTGTCACACTGTACAGGCATGCATGCGGCTGCTACACTGGCATCTTATTTTGGTGACCGATTTTTCTTTGCATCTGCCGGCGCAACAATTGAATTTTAATTAAGAATACCTTCCAAGGATTCGTTTTGTTTGCATAACGATGGCGTTGGGCAAAAAAGCTATCCTTGGATGGACACTATCTACAATAATGTCATAAGGAGGACCAATGTCATGAAAGTAGAATTAAACAATATTTTATGCGCCACAGACCTGTCGGATTTTTCGAGTCATGCGGTTTCATACGCCATATCCATAGCCAGGGAGTTTAACGCCAAACTTTACCTTTGCCATGTTTTTGATCTGCCCTCTTTTTCCGTGCATGGCACCGCCTATGTGTTTCAGCCGCAACAGCGAGACAACCTGCTGAAATACGCCACTGAAAAACTGGAAGCCCTCATGGAAAAGCAATCCATTAACTGGGAATTGATTGTCACCACCGGCCCTGTTGCCGATACCATCTCCAGACAGGCCGGGGAAAAAAAAATCGACATGGCCGTAGTGGCCACCCATGCCCGGTCCGGGCTGAAACGTCTTTTTCTAGGCTCCGTCACCGAGCGTTTAATCCGGACCATTCCCTGCCCCCTGCTCATCGTGGTTCCACCTGCTAAAGATACGGGCAGCGACCTGATTGAAGGACTGGACTTCAAGAATATCATGGTGGGATGCGATTTTTCCCCGGACTCTGACAGGGCCGTTGAATACGGGCTGAACCTTGCCCAGGAATTCCAGGCCGGGATTCACCTGGTGCATGTCGTCAAACCTGTTGACTACGCGGAAATCGTATCCTCCGATGCGCTGGCCGAAGAACTGCGGGAAAATCTGAACGAAAGCTCGAAACAAAAACTTTTAAACCTTGTCCCTGAAGAGACCCATTACTGGTGCAAAGTCAAAACAGCCTGCCTGACGGGTGAACCCTTTGAAGAGATAAGTAAGTATGCCATATTGCACGAAATCGACCTGATTGTGATGGGGGTCAGGGGGCTGAACATGGTCGAAACACTTTTTCTGGGCTCAACCACCGACCGCGTGCTGCGGCGTACCACCTGCCCGGTACTCTCTGTGTGCCGGGTGGAAAAATAGACGGGGGCAACGGGTAGGGCACCATCAGATCACAATAATCAAAAAACAAATTCCAAAACAGGGAGAAATCAAAATGTGCAATAATTCAAGACTATATGGGGTTAATCAAATGGCTTTGAATCTTGTTTGAGATTTGGACATTATGATTTGGAATTCATTTGCCATTTGGTGCTTGTAATTTGTTATCTCCGGTTTATCCGGGTTAGGATACAAAGACTGACTATTTTGTTTCCTGGCCATGTTTCACCAGCTCATAGACCGTCACATGGTTCTTCTTCCACCTGGAGAGAGCACCCTCTTCTTCAAGAAATCGCAGATGAGAAATGGCTTCACCGGTGGCAAACCAGCGCTGGGCTACCGGAAATTCTTCCCAGGAATCACACTTGATGTCCCAGGTCATCTTCGATGCTACTTCAAAAGCATTCATCGGGCCTTCCTGCAGTATACCCAGAGTCTCTTTCAGCCGAATGACATGGTGCTGTTTCAATTCATTAATCCGCCTGTGATGATCAAAAAACAGTCGGCGATGTCCCGGCAGGACATATTCCACGTCGAGTTTATAAACCTTATCCAGGCTTGCAAGATAAGCTTTGAGCGGATTTTCATCATCTGACCAGCACTGAATATTAGGCGTAATGTCGATCAGGAGATGATCCCCTGCAATCAAAATTTTGCGATCCGGCTCATACAGGCACATATGCCCCATGGTATGGCCAGGCGTCTGGATACATACAAATTGAAACCCTCCGATGCTGAATTTATCACCTTCGTTTATAATATTCAGTTCCGGAATCCAGTCTGAACCGTATTTATGACCGGGGTGGTTGCGCAGGGCCGCCCGCAGCTCATTTTCCGGGAAACCATTGGCTCCGGCATACGCGATCATGGGATCAAAACCCTCCCAGGACTCAATTAGTTCCGTATCCGGCCGGTTGAAATAGATTTTGCCGGTTTCTCTGACCAGCCGTCCAACCAGGCCAAAATGATCCGCGTGCAGATGTGTTATAAAAAAATCGGTACAGTCCAGATCAACATCAAGGGCCTCCAAACCGGCATGCATGGCCGTTAAACACTCATCCCGATTTAATCCGGTATCCACCACCAGGTTTCTATCAATGCCCTTTATAACATATGAATTCAAATATTTAAGTGGACTTTCAGGCAGTGGAATTTCAATGCGAAATAAATTGTGAAACAGTTTTTCAGGCATAACAACTCCTTATTTTAATCTTTTCCTGTCGGCTTTTTGATATACCCAAATTTTTGAAAAAATTTCAACGATTGCAAAAAAAGCCCATGCCCCATATGTCTTATATCCCTTATATGCCGAATCGCTTTTTCGATTTGTGCACCCAGCCAATTCGTTATCAACCGCCGTTTCAAAGCAATTCAATTAATAAATGGTCGTCCATAATTTGTCAATCAGTTTCAATAAAACACCAACCCCGGGCGCTGTTTTAAACCGCCTTCTTTTTTCCCAAACACATTATATGCCAAAAAGGTTGCCCCGGGAAAGGCTTTCAAGTATGGTGCTCTTTCTTGCTGCCGAATTTTTTGCCTTTTTATCAGACACACGCCACTGCAAAAAGTACAACGAGTAGATTTCATCGGACAGTGAGTAAAAAAAGCCTGTAAAAAGTGAGATAAACAGGTTATCTGGTTGCAAAAAGTGCCTTAATTTAATATAAATATAGGTATTTTGCAGTTACAGGTCTACACTTTTTTATAGAATATGATGTGACAGGGGCAGCCGCATCCCGGGATTCCGGCAGGCAACCCTTTAAACGACGGCAAGGAGAACAGTATTTTGTCCGGTATTCAGGAAATTCTACTGATAGTCATTCTTTTTCTGGCCATTTTTTTTATCCCCAGGATCACAGCCCGCAACCAGGGGCTCAGACGACCGCGCGCACTCGTCTTCAAAATGCCCTTTAATCTCTCCGGCACCAGCCGGGTTGCAGTGGTGATCTCGTGCCTCTGGCCCTTGCTGGCCGCCGGTTATTTTCAGCCCTGGCAGGGAAACCTGATGCCTTTTCTATATGTCGGAATCGGTCCGGTACTCATCGGATGGTGTTTGAACTGGATATTTGCCGGATTTAAAAAATTCGGATAACGCCCTGTAAACGGAGAAAACACGATCCATGATGGTATTTCTGTCTTTGGCTTATGTTACCGGTGAATGGCTGATTCGCATCGCGGCACTGTTTACGGTCACCCGCAGGCGCCAGCCTGCTTCCGCACTGGCCTGGCTGGCCGTTATTTTCTTTCATCCCTGGATCGGAATGGTCCTCTACGTAATAATGGGGGAATCCCGCCTGACCCGACGGCGCGCTGATGATTACAGCAAAAAAATCAAAGCTGTCGATGCCCTGCTCTCCTTTGATTCAAGCCGGTTCATGCCGCCGGAGAAACGCAATGGAATCTTCCATCCGGTAATTGATAAAACCATGCAGCCACTGGCCGAACTCACTGAAAAAGTTGGTAAAATGCCTGTCATGGGCGGTAACGACATACAAATCATCAACGAAACAGTTGAACTGGTGGATTGCCTGGTAACCGACATTGACAGGGCCAGGCACCATGTCCATCTGCTCTATTATATCTTTGAAAATGATGAAACCGGTGGTAAGGTCGCAGATGCCCTGATTCGGGCTGCCGGACGGGGGATCAACACCCGGCTTCTGGCTGACGCCATCGGCAGCAAAATGCTGTTTAAAACCGGGCTCTCCCTGCAGCTCATACAGGCCGGCGTCCAGGTCTATCCATTGTTTCCAGTCAAATTTTTCCGGAGCAAACTGCGGCGAATAGACCTGAGAAACCACCGCAAATTAACGGTCATAGACGGCAGGGTCGCCTATACGGGTTCCCATAATATTATCAATGCCAGCTATGGGCATAAACACCTTGAATGGGACGATGTATCGGTAAGAATCAGCGGGCCCGCAGTATTGAACCTTCAGCAGGTCTTTTTGACGGACTGGTACAGTGCCGCTAATGAGCTGATTCAAGGGCCGGATATTTTCCCGATCCCCCAGGTAACGGGAGATGTTGTCACCCAGGTAATCCCAAGCGGTCCGGTGTATCCTAACCAGGGATTTCAAAATGTCATTGTCGAGGCCATTCACGTGGCCAGGCGCCACGTCATCTTCACATCCCCCTACCTGGCACCCGATGAACCCTCCCTGCTGGCCCTGAAGCTGGCTGTTTTGCGGGGTGTACAGGTAGATATGGTCCTACCCGAACGCAGCGACCAGATCATGGCCGGGGCCTGCGGCCGTGCCTATTATGAAAATCTGCTGGAAGCCGGAGTAAACCTGTATCTCTACCGCCCCGGCCTGATTCACGCCAAAACAATGAGCGTAGATGATGAATTCGGCATGATCGGATCCGGTAATTTTGACATTCGGTCTTTTTTTCTGAATTTTGAACTAAACCTTTTGTTTCACGGGGCCGTTGCAGCAGCAAAAATACGGTTTCAGCAAAAACAGTACATGGCCCGGTCCACCCGCCTCAATCTTGAAACCTGGCGCAACCGACCGTCATATATCAAACACCTGGAAGATGCAGCCAAACTTATGGCACCGCTGGTTTAAGGGGTTATACTGGGTACTTGATATTGGACATTCATTTACCCATCCCCTTCATCAACTCCACTCGATGCCGAATATTCCCTGAACCGATTGTCTCCATGAACTCATGGCCGAGACATTCACACATTTCTACCACCTGGTTCCAGCAGTCGATACGCTGGTCATCGCGGCCCCTGAACCTTGTGAAATCTTTTCTGTCCGGTATTCTGCCGAATGGCAGTCGTGCGATAAATTCCATGGAAGGGGTAACAAGCAGTACATTGTCCATGTGGGACAAAGATGGCCGGCGCCAGAACAATTTTTTGTCAAACCATCCTGGAATTACCGTGTCCTTAAAGTGTGGAAACAGGACGATCTTATTGCTTTCTTTTAAAAACGGAAGATCCAGATGATAATCGATAATGCCGCCGTCCCTGTACATACCCTCAGGCGCGCCTGAAATATTTGTAATGCCCTGCATCAGCAAAGGAATCGCTCCGGAAGCAAGAATGGCGGTTTTAAAGTTGTGTTTATCCAGCCTAACCCGGCAGATGGGGAACTGATTCATGGATATGAAAGGCGGCGGGTCCCTCGGATCGAAAAACAGGGTTCTTTCAAAAAAAAACTTTAAAAATTTCCGATTTACGGCATTTGCAATTGCACCCAGGGCAAGTCCGGCGGCCTGCACTGCGGGTCGTCTATCCCCTGTCATTTTCCGACAGCGAACCGCGAGCAGACTCAGTCGGCAAAAAGGATGGGCCAGTACCTGGTCGATTCGGGCATCATCCAGAAAAGAATCCAGTATCCGCATACTTTCGTCCGTGATATCCGCTGGTGACGGATCATTGGGATAGCGCTGGTTGATATAGGCTGACTCAAGCTTCGCAATGGCTTTATCGGGCCGGTCCTGTGACAACGCGGCAAACCGCCAGGCCCCGATGGAGGTTCCGATTAAAAAAAGCGGTTTCTGCCGATCTTTCAGCCATGATGAAAAAATCACCCGATCCAGATGGCTGAGCACCAGCCATTTGGCGGCGCCCGAAGCCCCGGCAAGGACCTCTACATCATCGCTCTCAAGCCCCTTTTCCCTGATCCTTGCAAACGCTTTTGGCCCGGCAATAAATCTCAAATTAAACCCCATTGATACTGACCCTTTCGCTCGCTATAATTTTTTTTTACGATTTATATGAAAAAAATGAAAACAAACCAACACTCATAACGCTCATGCCCTGCCAACATGTTAAATTTTTATCTGACAGGACATGAAAAGTATACATGATTAAACAATCCGGGACAATCAGATTCTCTGCTTGACATTCAATTATCCATTGCCTTATAAAGGGTGTTAAAAAGAAATACTATAAGATGAATAAAAACAGTTGATTAAGCATGAAAAAACCTCTATAAAGGAGTTTACCACAACCACAATAAGGAGGCCAATCCATGCACCACAAAGATATCAAAACTCAGATTCGTAAGCAACTAAAAATGCAATACCCCAACTGGAAAAATCTCAACAG
>Ga0307991_1000352_pt1 | contig 33837 bp, 24 predicted proteins | sample EllFjometagen131_FD_203146 | JGI IMG/M metagenome (GOLD analysis project Ga0307991, IMG submission 203146) | Marine microbial communities from Ellis Fjord, Antarctic Ocean - #131 | ecosystem: Environmental > Aquatic > Marine > Unclassified | place: Southern Ocean | collected 2014-10-08 | reverse complement strand
TTAATATTTGTTCCTTTTCCAAACTCACTCTGAACTTCAATTTTTCCACCTAGTAGTTTTACTAATTTTTCACATAAACTTAAACCTAGTCCAGTTCCTCTATATTTTCCAATTCCAGAATCTTTTATTTGCTTAAATTCTTCAAACAATTCATCTAAATTTTCTTTTTTGATACCTATTCCACTATCTTCAATCTCAAAAAATATCTTTTCTTCACTTAAATAGACTTTTAATTTTATTATTCCTTCTTTTGTAAATTTCACTGCATTTCCTATCAAATTAATTAATATTTGCTCCAGTTTTTTGCCATCTGTTATTATTTCATCTGGAATATCATCTGATTTTATTAATTTAAATTCAATAGGATCATCTTTTAATAATACATTTGTTATCGTTATCTGATTTTCCAATAATTCATTTAATGAAATATTATTATCCTCTTTTGTCATCTTGTTTACATTTAATTTTGCCAAATCTAATATGTCATTTACTATTCCTAATAATCTTTTCCCGCTGCTCACTATCATTTTTAATCCTTTTACTGTCTCTTCATCATACCTGTCTATATTATTTTTTAAAGACATTTCAGCTATTCCTAATATAGCATTCATAGGTGTTCTCAATTCGTGACTCATTGATGCCAAAAAAGCACTTTTTTCTTCATTTGCCTTAACAGCTTTTTCTTTAGCTTCTTTTAATTTTATTTTCAGATTTTTCTGATCAGTAATATCATCAATTGATACTAATAATCCAATCACCTCTCCTTTTTCATTATAAAAAGGACTTTTACTTACTGATACCCATTCTAATAATCCATTTTTATCATATGCACTTTTTTCTTTATTATATATTTTTAATCCTTGATCCATTAATTTTCTATCTTCTTCATCATATTCTTTTGCTAATTCTATTGGTAATAAGTCAATATCTCTTTTTCCCATTATTTCTTCTTCTTTCAATCCATAAAATTTCAAGAATTGATCATTAGCTATCATATATTCTAGATTTTTATTTTTAACATAAATCATTGCATTCAAATTTTTAAAAATAGTTTTTTGTAGTGCATTTTTAGTTATTAATCTCTCTATTAAGTTTTGCTTTTCAGATAAATCTCTTATTAATATTAAATTGCTTTTCTCTCCTTCATATTCTATACTATCCACACTCATTTCTACTAAAATCTCTTTCCCATTTTTTTTCAATAATTTTATTTCATAAATATTAAGTTTCTTATTTTCTTTCAAGTTATTTTTGATTTCCTTCTCCATTTTATCTGCCATTTTTGGAGTCATAAATTTTATAATTTTATTATCAAGTAATTCTTCTTTTTTAAAACCCACCATACTAATTAATTTAACATTTACATATTTAATTATTCCTTCTTGCATTACTATAATCCCATCATTTATTCTTTCTATTAAATTTTTATAATTTTTTTCACTTTTTTGGATTTCTTTTTCTAATTCTTTTTTATCCATTAATTCTTTATTTATCTTAACAAAACCTAGCATTCCTTGAATAGCAAAACCCAATAATAAAATCAAAGTTCCTAATAATGAATTTATATGTCCAAAAATATGAAAAATATCACGTTTAGATTCTATATACATTAATATTTGTATCTTGGAAAAAATTTCTAGTAATACAAATCCCAATAAACCACCCATTATGTAATTTAATCTTTTTTTATATTTTTTGTATATATATTTGAACAAAAAAGTATATCCAATTATTAGAAATATTTCTTTGTTTTTCAAAATTGCTAAATCTATCTTTTTTTCTATTAATATTTTATCTAGTAACATTACACCTACTATAAAACAAAATACAATTATATATAATTTATTCATTTTTTTTGTGCTTTTAACTTTTTTTTCAAATTTTGTCGCCATTATTATACAAAAAATCAATATAATATCTGCTATTGCCATAATAGTTTGTGAAAACAATTTACAATCAACATCATTTGATATATTTGTTTCAAATAAATCATAAATAAACCCTATTCTCGTTATATCTACTAATAAATGTTTAAATCCAAAAATCAAAAAACCTACTGCAATCATAAAATAAAATTTTTCTTTTAATTGTTGAAAATATATAATATTTATTATCGCTAATATTATACTTGATACTCCTATAGTAAATAATATTATAGTTTCTATATTCATTTTTTTTAAGTTATCAAAAGAATTAAATCCAAATAAAATACTCCCAATAAATCCCATTACAGATATTAGTAAAAAAAATTTTATTTGTCTTTTTATTTGATTATTATCCATTTTATTCTCCTTCTATTTTTGAATATTAGTTATTTAACTGGCATTTCATAATTATAATTTTTTCACAAAATTCACTCTTTTCATAAAGTAAAGCAAACCTTTTAATACTGTATAATTTATATTTACTACCAAACTAAAATAATTAACTGTAGTTTCTCGATTAGAATTTAAAACCTTTGCTTATAATTTTTTTTAATCTTTAAATCTAAAATTTATTCCTTTTTGAAATCTACTTGACCCTGATTTTCTTGTATATTTGCGTAAAGTTATAAATTTTATTGTGAAATTACTGTTAAGGAACTGACACTGTTTAAACATAGTGAATTTGTCGCACTTTGTTCGATAAATTCGTCTAGATATTTAATAAATATAAGTCTCATTTAGCAGTTGTAGGTAATGAAATTTAGAAAATTATAACTTAAAACAACAGTACTTGATTTTTTTGTTTTAAGAGGAGGCTTCCATTTAATTTAGAAAAAAATCAAATATAACTCCCTCTAACATCTTTTTTTTAATATCAAAAGAACTTCTTTTATTTTCCAACTATTCTACTTCTTCCTTCTTTTTTGGCTTTATATAATCTTTTATCTGCTACTTCTACTATTCCCTTTACTGTTTTTTCTACTTCTATTTCAGATAACATAACCAAACCTGCACTAAAAGTAAAATGTATTTTATTACCCTCAAAAATATATTCCGTCTGTTCTATTTTTACTTCAATTCTATTTAAAATTTTAAGTGCTGTTTTTTTATCACATTCTACAAATATAATAAAAAATTCATCTCCACCATATCTAGATACTATATCGTATTCTCTTACTACTTCTTTTAACAATTTAGAAAATACTTTCAGTATATAATCTCCTGCCAAATGCCCATATATATCATTAATATTTTTAAATTTATCTATATCTAATAATACAAAAGATATACTATTTTTATTTCTACTATAATGAGAAATAATTTCCTCTGCTCTTTTTTCAAAAAATCTTCTTGTGTGTACTTCTGTTAAAAAATCAAAAGCAATTTTTTGTATTAATTCTTCTTTTTCTTCATATTCTTTTAAAACTTTTTTGATTCGAGATAATAAAACTTCTTTTTTGACTGGCTTTTCTACATAATCATCTGCTATTTCTAATCCAATTTTAAAATCATTAACTGCACTACTTGCTGTTACAAAAATAATTGGTATATTTTTATTTTCCTTATCTTCTTTTAATTTTCGTGTGGCTTCTATTCCACTTTCTTCAGGCATCATAATATCCAATAATATCAAGTCTATTTTTTCTTTTTTTAAAATATCTCTCATCATTTTAGCGCTTTCTGCACAAAACACATTATTTCCTTCTAACATTTTGGATAATATTATCCTATTTAATTTAAAATCATCCACAATCAATATATTTTTATTCACAAACTTCACCTCTTTCTATATATCTTTATATTTTTCCGATAATATTTATATACAAAAAAAGTATTTATTTCCTTTAAAAAAAATAAAAAAGATGAATAATTTTTAATATTCATCTTTTAGTCCAACTTTTTTTAAACTATTTTATTTTAAAAATTGCACAACCATATTCTTTAATCATTAAATTTTGACTTTCTTTTTTGATATCACTATTTGCTATCAAAATCTCAGAATCTTTAATATTTAGATTCGAGTCTACTGAATATTCTATTTTTTTATCACTAAAATTTAAAACTACTAAATATTTTTCTTCTTCATATTCTCTAGTATATGCATAGATATCAGGATTTTCAATATCCATTACTTTGTAATCTCCATAAACTAAACCTAAATTTGCTTTTCTTACTTTTATCATTTTTCTATAATAATTTAAGATTGAATTTTCATCTTTCAATGCTTCTTCTACATTAATTTCATCATAATTTTCATTCACTTTTATCCAAGGAGTTCCAGAAGTAAATCCTGAATTTATACTATCATCCCATTGTACTGGTGTTCTTGAATGATCTCTACTCATCCAGTTTAATTTTTCTAATAATTTTTTTGGATCTCCACCTTTTTCTATTTCTTCATTATAATAATTTAAACTTTCCACATCCTTAAATTCATCAATTGTTTTAAAATTTACATTTGTCATTCCTATCTCTTCTCCTTGATAAATATAAGGAGTTCCAGATAATGATAATGTAAATGTTGCTAACATTTTAGCCGCTTCTTTTCTATATTCTCCATCATTTCCAAATCTTGATAAAGCTCGTGGTTGATCATGGTTCATCAAAAAATTACTATTCCAACCATTATCATATAATTCAGTCTGCCATTTACCTACAATTTTTTTTAATTTTTTTAATTTCCATTCCTTTGTGTAATTCCATTTACTACCATCTTGGGCATCTATCCCCATGTGTTCAAATTGAAATATCATATTTAATTCATTTCTTTCTTTTTTGGTAAATTCTATTCCATCTTCAGGCGTTACAAATGGTGTTTCTCCTACTGTCATTATATCATATTTACTCAAGACCTCTTTGTTCATTTCTCTCATCCATTTATGTAATTTTGGTCCATTTGCAAATTGGTCACTTGCCCAAGCATATTTTTCTCCTGCTTTTGATGGTACACTTGGCAATCCTTCGACTTTTGAAAGTAAATTTATTACATCCATTCTAAATCCATCTATTCCTTTATCTAACCACCATTTCATCATATCATATACTTCTGTTCTCACTTTTTTATTTTCCCAATTTAAATCAGGTTGTTTTTTTGTAAATAAATGTAAATAATATTGATCTGTATTCTCATTATATTTCCAAGTAGATCCACTAAAGAAAGAACCCCAATTATTTGGTTCTTTTCCATCTTTTCCATCTCTCCAAACATAATAATCTCTATATGGGTTATCTTTTGATTTTTTTGATTCCATAAACCATTTATGCTCATCTGATGTATGATTTACTACTAAATCCATTATTAATTTTATTCCTCTTTTATGTAATTCTAATAATAATTCTTCCCAATCTGCCATTGTTCCAAATTCATCCATTATTTCCATATAATTACTTATATCATATCCATTATCATCATTTGGTGATTGATATACTGGATTTAGCCATATTATATTTACTCCTAAATCTTTTATATAATCTACTTTTTCTATTATTCCTCTTAAATCTCCTATTCCATCTCCATTGCTATCTTTAAAACTTCTAGGATATATTTGATATACTATTCCTTCTTTCCACCATTGTTTTTCCATCATTTCACTCTCCTTTTTTATTTTTTGTTTTTTTTAATTCTTTTTAATTCTTAAGTAATATTTCGCAGTTATAAAATAAACCTTTGATTTTCTCAATATACGAAATAACAATATTAAACATCAAATTTAATTTTTTTGCCATATATCTTTCTCCTTATCAGGAAAAAAACAATAAATGAAACTTATGTTCTATATTTTTTATAGAACTTTAGTTGAATTTCTCGAACCAAAGTCGATAAAAAGGGATTAGGAAGTTTCTTTTTCAATCTTAATAATTCCACAACCTTCACAACTCTCCGTCATTTGACAGCCTCTCTTTAACTAAAGAGAGGCTTAAAGCAAGAAATATACTGTCTTTTCTAACCTAGGGCAGGAAAACCCTGCCCCTACAATTTTTAAAAACATTTTTTATTTGAACTTGATTTTTTCTGTTGATTTTTCCTGTACATTTATTTCAAATATTAGTATTTTCTTAGTGAAGTACATGGTTAAGAAAAACAGACTGTTTGAGCGTTAGCGAGTTTCTGTTTTTTCAATGTACAAGCTTAGAAAATCAAGATTTGAAATAACAGTACTTGATTTTTTTGTTTTAAGAGGGGTCTTCTAACTAATTTTAAAAAAAGTAATTAAAATTCGCAACTCTTATAATAAAAAAATAACATTTCGTCTCCCTGGGGAGAATTTATCAAGAAAAAAAGAAAGGTATTTTAATATTGTAGAATTTGCATTTACCGCTAAAGTACAGTTAATAACTGTACTTTGGCGATTATAAAATAAACCCTTATTTTATTTACCTTTTTTGTAAATCCTAGCCTCATAAGGTTTTAATACTTTTTCATTCATATCATCATAATTCCCAAGTTCCAATTTCATTAAATCTAAATTTCCAATTTCAGATAAATTTATCTTTTCTTCTTTTTTGGAAAAACTCAGCATAACTAAGTATTTTTCATTTTCATATTCTCTAGTATAAGTAAATATACCTTCATTTTCTTTATCTAATATTTTAAAACTTCCATATACCAAACTTAAATTTTCTTTTCTGTATTTAATTGCTTTTTTATAAAACTCTAATATACTTTCACTCTTATTCCTCTGCTTCGCTACATTGATTTCTTTATAATTAGAATTTAAAGTTAACCACGGTTTTCCTGTTGTAAATCCAGCATTTTCGGTTTCATCCCATTGCATTGGAGTTCTCGCATTATCTCTACTTTTGGGAGCTATTATTTCCATAAGTTCTTTTTCATCTACCCCTTTTTCTATTTCTTCTTTATAAAAATTTATAGTTTCTACATCTTGATATTTTTCTATTTCTTTAAAATTAGAATTTGTCATTCCTAATTCATCCCCTTGATAAATATAAGGAGTTCCCGGCATTGTCATCAAAAAAGTGGCTAGCATTTTAGCTGATTCTTCTCTGTATTCATTATCATTTCCATATCTCGATATAGCTCTTGGAAAATCATGATTTCCTAAATATGTACTATTCCATCCTTTTTTGTATAATAGTTTATCCCATTTTTCAAATACATTTTTAAATTCTGTCAATTTCCATTCTCTATGGCTAAATCTTTCGATTTTTTCATTTAAATCTAATTTCATATGATCAAAATGAAAAATCATATTTAATTCATTTTCTTTTTCTCCTACTAATTTTAATGCTCCTTCTCCAGATATATGACCACATTCTCCTACCGTCATAACATCATATTTTCCAAATGTTTTTTTATTCATTTCTTTTATCCAAGTATGAAATTTTGGACCATTTACATAATGATCATTTCCAAATCCATATCCTTCATCATTTACTTCCTCTGCATCAGGAAGACCTTCTACTTTTGAAATCAAATTTATAGCATCTAATCTAAATCCATCTATTCCTTTATCTAACCACCATTTCATCATATCATATAATCCTGTTCTCATTTTTTCATTTTCCCAATTTACATCAGGCTGTTTTTTTGTAAACAAATGTAAATAATACTGATCTGTATTTTCATCATATTTCCAAGCCGAACCACTAAAAATTGATAACCAATTATTTGGTTCTTTTCCATCTTTTCCATCTCTCCAAATATAATAATCTCTATATGGATTGTCTTTTGATTTTTTTGATTCCATAAACCAGTTATGTTCATCTGATGTATGATTTACTACTAAATCCATTATTAATTTTATTCCTTTTTTGTGTAATTCTGATAATAATTCTTCCCAATCTGCCATTGTTCCAAATTCATCCATTATTTCCATATAGTTACTTATATCATATCCATTATCATCATTTGGAGATTGATAGACTGGATTTAACCACACTACATTTGCTCCTAATTCTTTTATATAATCTATTTTTTCTATTATTCCCCTTAAATCTCCTATTCCATCTCCATTACTGTCTTTAAAACTTCTAGGATATATTTGATATACTATTCCCTCTTTCCACCATTGTTTTTCCATTTTATCACTCTCCTTTTTTTATCTTATATTTTTATTTTTCCCTTATTTTTTTAAAATTTTTAACTAATCAAGATTTTCTAACTTATGCAGGAAAACCCTGCCCCTATAATTTTTAAAAATGTTTTTTATTTGAACTTGATTTTTTCTTTTGATCTTACCTGTACATTTATTTTAAATCACTATATTTCCTTAGCAAAAACTACCATCAAAAAAGCCCTCTTGATAAATTTACACGTGTAAATTTATCATAAAATATAAACGAATTATAAAATTATAACTCGTTTATATTTTTATAATTCGTTTACCTGTTGATTCCCTAACTATTAATTTTGGTTTTAGTATTTTTTGTAAAACTTCTTCTTTATTATTTTTATTAATCAGTTTTACCAATCTTTCACAGGCTATTTTTGCTAATTTTTGTCTCGGCTGATGTATTGTCGTTAGTTTTGGAGAAAAATATTCTCCAAACTTTATATCATCATATCCCACTACTGATATATCTTCTGGGATTTTTTTTCCCAATTCTTTTAATTTTTCTATTACTCCTAAAGCTACCATATCTGATTGAGCAAAAATCGCTGTAATATGCTCTAATAATTCCAAATTTTCTTCTATTAAATTATAACCTGCTCTAAAATTTGTTTCCACCTTAAATATTAAACCTTCATCAATTATTATATTATGCTTTCTAAGTGCATCTCTATAACCAGCAGTTCTTTCTCCAAACTCTTCATTTCCTTCTTCATTTGTAGTTATTGTCATAATATTTCTATGTCCTAATTCAATTAAATGTTCTGTTGCTAAATATCCACCTATAACATGATCTGTATAAATAAAGTCCATTCCTAAAATACTGAAATTTTTTGGTTTTGAATGTAAAAATACATGCGGTATTTTTGATTTTCTTATTACATCTACTTCACTTTCTGTTAATTCAGAATTTATTAAAAGTAATCCATCAACTTTACCTTTTATTATCAATTGTTCAACATTACTTTTTCCTGTAATCCTATTTCTAGGAAAATCAACTATATTATCTAATGACTCTTTTTCCAAAACTCTTCTAATACTATTCATTAAATATCCTAAATATAGTCCTGCAGAAAACTCTTCATATTCTTCAGGAAAAATTACTCCTATTGTATCTGTTTTTTTTGTTGATAAACCTCTTGCATTTGCATTAAATTCAAATCCTTTTTCTTTAGCAATTTTTTTTATTCTTTCTTTTGTCTTAATCGACACCAAATCACTATCATTCAAACTCCTTGAAACCGTGGAAGGATTCACTCCAGCTATTTTAGCTATATCCTTTATCGTTATTTTCATTTCTTCCACCTCTTTTTTATTTTCTAACAATCAGCTTCTAAAATATTATATTATCATAACTTAATTATAATTACAATTTTTTTATTTAGAATACAGACGAGGTTTATTCGTCTGTATTCTTTTTTGATTTTTATAAACTTACATTTTCTTCTGTTTCTTTATCAAATATATGGCATCTTGTTGTATCAAACCAGAATCTAGCTTTCTTTCCTGCTTCTACTTTTGCTGCTGGTTCCAATCTTGCTGTTTGTTGATCTGTTCCTGCCGTAAAATATGTAAATATTTCACTTCCCATTTGTTCTACTACTGATATTTCTACAGTTACATAATTATCTTCTTTGTCTTTTGCTGTTTCATCCGTTTCAATATGTTCTGGTCTTATTCCAAACCATATATCTTTTCCTATATAATCTCTTACTTTTTTGGCTTTCTCTTCTGGTATTCTTAATTTAAGATCTGATGTTGTTACATATGTTTTCCCATCTTCTTCTGTCAATTTCCCTTCTAATAAGTTCATTGATGGACTTCCTATAAAACTTGCCACAAATTTATTTTTTGGTTCATTGTATAATTTTATTGGATTGTCTACTTGTTTTATTACTCCTAATTCCATTACACAAATTCTATCTCCCATTGTCATAGCTTCTACTTGATCATGTGTTACATAAATCATTGTTGTTTTTAATTGTTGATGTAATTTCGTCAATTCTACTCTCATATGAACTCTTAATTTTGCATCTAAGTTTGATAATGGTTCATCAAATAAAAATACTTCTGGTTTTCGTACAATAGCTCTTCCCAATGCCACTCTTTGTCTTTGTCCTCCTGACATTTCCTTTGGCTTTCTATCTAATAAATCTGTTATTCCCAATATTATAGCTGCTTCTTTTACTCTTTTATCGATTTTTTCTTTTGGATATTTAGCCAATTTTAATCCAAAGGCCATATTGTCATATACTGTCATATGTGGATATAATGCATAATTTTGAAATACCATAGCTATATTTCTATCTTTTGGTGCTACCTCATTTACTACTTTATCTCCTATCAAACATTCTCCACCAGTTATTTCTTCTAGTCCTGCTATCATTCTAAGTGTTGTTGACTTTGCACATCCAGATGGACCTACAAAAACCATAAACTCTCCATCTATTATTTCTAAATTATGTCCATGAACTGCTTTAAAACCATTTGGATACGTTTTATCCATATCTTTTAATATTACTCCTGCCATTTATATAACCTCCTTAATATTCTTATTCCTTTAATACATCTCATCCTATCTTCTAAATCAATCTATTTATTAACCCTTATCCTTTTACTGCTCCATCTGTTAATCCCGATACTATCCTTTTTTGGAAAATAAGTATCATAATTACCAAAGGTACCGTTACTATTACAGTCGCTGCTGCTATTTCTCCCCAAGGTACTGTATATCTTCCTTGAAACATTGAAATTCCAACTGGCACTGTTTTTGATTTTTCTGCTGTATTTATTGTTAATGCAAATAAATACTCATTCCAAGCCGCTATAAATACAATTATTGCTGTTGTAAATGCTCCCGGTGCTGCTAATGGCATAATTACTTTAGTAAATGCTTGAAAAGGTGTTGCTCCATCTATTTTTGCCGCTTCTTCTAAACTTGTTGGTATTTTTTTGAAAAATGTTGTTAAATTCCAAATAGCCAAAGGCATTGTTATTGTTGTATAAGGTATAATCAAACCTAACCATGTATTTCTCAATCCCATAGTTTTCATAAATAAATATATTGGTGAAATTATTGCAATTTGAGGAAACATAGAAACTGCTAAAATTAACCCCATTATTATTGCTTTACCTTTAAAATGTAATCTTGCAATTGCATAAGCAGCCATAGAACCTACTATTACTGCATATATCGTTGTCAAACTTGATACCATCAAACTATTCCATAAATAATTTGCAAATGGTCTTAATACAAACACCATTTTATATGCTTTTAAATACAATTGCTTTGGCCACATTGCAAATCCAGATCCAAATATTTCATCTGCCGGTTTTATTGAAGTAACAAATTGCCAATAAAATGGAAATAATGCTACAATTATAAATGCTCCTAAAAATATATAAAACTTAATTCCTGCTTCTTTTCTTTTCATCGCTATCTCTCCTTTTTTTTAGCTAATCTTTCATTACATCCGCACCTAGTATTTTCATATATAATATACTTATTCCTGCTATACATACAAATACTATAAATGAAAGAGCTGATCCTTTACCAAATTGCATTTGAGAAAACATTGTTTTATAAGCATATATTGAAATTGTTTCAGTTCCATTTGCAGGACCTCCACCAGTTAAAATATAAACTAAATCAAATACTCTAAACGCATCTAATGTTCTAAATAAAAGTGCTACTAATATTGCTGGTTTTAATAATGGTAATGTAATATATTGAAATTGTTGCCAAGGACTTGCTCCATCTACGTCTGCAGCTTCATATAAAGATATAGATATTTGTTGTAGTCCTGCAAATAATAACAATGCCATATACGGTGTCGTTTTCCATACATCAGAAAATACTACTCCAAACATTGCTCCACCCGATGTTGTTAATAATGCTCCCGAATCTTTTATTATATGTAATTTTGCAAATAATGCTGCTAAAATTCCTGTTTGACCATCATACATAAATTTCCACATCATAGCTGATATTGCTGTAGGTATTGCCCATGGAATTAATACTGCTGCTCTAAATAAACCTCTACCTTTAAATGGTTTATTTATTATCAAAGCTATTATTAGTCCCAATAATAATTCTACTGCTACTGATGAAAATGTAAATACCATTGTATTCCAAATAGCTTTGTACATTCTAACTTCTTTAAAATATCCTTTATAGTTATTAAAACCTACAAAATTAGGTGCTATCATTGTATCTTCTAATTCATCTAGTAATTGTATTGCTGTTACTACCTCTGTAGAAATTCCTGTTTCAGACTTATACTTCATTAAATTTTCTCTCATTTTTCCTGTTTTAAATAATGCACTTTTCATATCTCTTTCGTCTATACCTACATATTTTAAATTCTCTGGCACCGTCTTATAATCATACAATAACTTTTCAACTTCTTTTATTTTTGTTCCTATATCAGTTTTTTCAAATAAATAATTTTCTATATACTTATAATCCTCTAGTTCTTTATTTATAACTGTTTTTATTTTTTCATTTTTAGTTTTATTTGATATCTCTACCAATGCATCTTCCATATATTCGTTATTTTTGCTATACAATTCAACATTTAATTTATTAGATAAATTCAACGTAGATTTATTTGGATTGTTTAATTGTAGATCAAACATACTTAACCAGAAAGTCTTAACTACTGGATAAAATGCAACTGCTGCTATTGCTAAAAGTGCTGGAAATATCAATACTAATGCTAATTGTTTTTCTGATAATCCATTTTTCTTTGTTTTTCCCATTTTTTTCACCCTTTCATAAATTTAATCATAGTATTTTTTTATCGTACTTGGTTCGATAAATTCAACTACGGTTCTACAAAGTACAATGAAACCAAGTTTCATTTATAATTAAAGGAGTATATATAATATACTCCTTTCTAAAACTACTTATTTCAATTTTTCTTTATTTTGATTTTTACTTATTTTGATTCTTCTACTGCTTTTTTCATTTTTTCATCCATATTTTTAACTGCTGCTGTTGGAGTTATTTCTCCTGTTATTGCTCTTGATATTTCAATTTGCATTATATCAGATAATCTAGGATAAATAGGTGATACTGGTCTTGGTACTGCTGCTGCTAATCCTGCTTGGAATCCTTTGTTTGCAAAGAAAGGATTTGCTCTTAATACTCCTGTATCTTTCCACGCTGATTTTAATGTTGGAGCTAATCCACCATATACAGCTGAAGTTATTTGACCTTCTTCTCCATTCATATATTTCAAAAATGCCCATGATTCTCTTGGATGTTTTGAAAATTTATTAATCATTGTTACCCATCCACCTAATGTTGCTGCTGATCTAACATCTCCTTTAGGTAATGCTACTACTCCTACTTTTCCTACTATTTTAGATTGATTAGTATCTTGTGCTAATGCCCATTGATATGGCCAGTTTCTAATAAATACTGCTTGTCCTTCTAAGAAAGCTGTATGCGATTCTAATTCTGTAAATGAAGTTATATTTGAAGGAACAAAATCTTTGTTGAATAATTCAACCATTTTTGTTAATCCTTTTATTGTTTCTGGACTATTAATTGTTATTTCTCCAGTTCCATCTACTACTGATCCACCATATGCTGAAATAAATTCCATTCCATTACAAACTAATCCTTCATATTGTTTTGCTTGAGCTACATATCCATATTTAGTTCCATTTTTACCTTCTGCTTTTGCTGCCATAGTTACTAATTCTTCCCAAGTTGTAGGAGGTGTTGAGATTATATCTTTTCTATAAAATAATAATCCTGAATCAATAAATTTAGGCATTCCCCAAACTCTTCCTTTAAATGTTACTGAATTCATTGGTCCATCTAAATAATCTGATTTTGATATTCCATCTTCTTTCATGAATTTATCTAATGGTAATGCATATCCTGCCTGTGCAAATTCTGCTGGCCAAATAACATCTGCATCAAACACATCATATTCTGATCCTTTAGCTGACATTGAAGTTACATATGCATCATGTTGAGCTCCTGAATCAGAAGGCATTTCTCTAAATACCACTTTTATTTTTCCTGCATTTAATTTATTAAAATCCTCTACAATCTTCACTGTTGAATCTGTATTATCTTTACCTCTCGCATAAGTTAAAATTACCTCTTCTGATCCTGTATCCTTTTTTGAAAATACATCAAAGATACCTCCAAATGCCATACTAGAAACAAAAATTCCTAATAATACTAATTTCATTGCGTTTTTCATTACATCTCCTCCTCGTTTTTTTTGAAACCCTTAAGTTTCTTTTTTATTATAAGCTTAGTTAATACTAAGCAAAAAAATATACAAAATTATTTTTTCAAAATCCAAACATATTCATATGAATTAAGTTTTAATTCACCATCAACTTTTTTGGTTGTCAGCAAATCTTCTCCAATTACATCTTTTACTAATTTTTCTTTTTTGATTAAGTTATGATATATCGTCAATGTTTTTCCATTTAATTTTCTTTCTATTATAAATACTTCTTTATCTTCTGCTTTTATATATTTTGGTTCTGTTTTAAATAATTCTTTTAATTCTTTTTTGATTGCCAACATATCTTTTAATCCGTTAAATATTTTTGATTCTTTAGAATTTTCATCATTTAAAGCTTTATCCACTTTTTCCCAATTCATTTTACCTCTATTAAAGAAACGCGAATCTTCATATCCTGTTTTTTTAGTCATTTCTTGAAAAAATTCTTCATCATTTTCCATTCCAACTTCATCACCATAATAGATAATAGAAGCTCCTTTTGTAGTTAACATCAATGAATTAATTAGTAATATTCTATCAACTTCTCCATCCATCAAATTATATATTCTTCCGCTAATTCCTTCTCCTTCACGGAAACTATATTTTTCATCTTTTAAATAATAATGATTCATTTTTTTTCGTTCTTCTTCTGTAACAAATTCTAATGTAAGTTCATCATGACATCTCAAAAAAGATAGCCATTGAGCTTCATTCGGAATATTAGGTGTTACTTCTTTTGATAAAACATCAGTTATATACTCATAATTTCCTTCTGCTAATCCCAAATAAAATTTAGGCATTAAAGGGAAATGATATGCTGCCTGACATTCGTCACCTTCACCAAAATATTGCACAACATCTTTTGGTTTCATATTGGCTTCAGCAATTAATAATGTTCCTGGTTGAATATAATCCACTGCTGCTCTTATTAATTTTATAATCTTATGTGTTTTTTCTAAATTTTCACAGTCTGTTCCTTCTTCTTTCCAAATAAAAGGAATTGCATCTAATCTTAAACCATCAACACCTTTTGATTTCCAAAATACAACCCGTTGCATCATTTCAAATAATACCTTTGGATTTTTATAATTTAAATCTGGTTGAAATTCATAAAATCTATGAAAATAATAATCATTTGTTTCTTTATTATATTCCCAATTACTATTTACCATCCCTTTAAATAAAAGTCTTGCTCCTTTATATTTCTCTTGGTCATCATTCCAAATATAATAATCTCTGTACTTAGAATCCTTACCTTTTTTGGCATCTAAGAACCATTCGTGTTCATTTGATGTATGATTTACCGCCATATCAAATAACACCTTTATATCATTTTTATGAGCTTCTTCTATAAACTCAAAAAAGTCTTCATTTGTTCCTAAATCTCCTCTTACTTTGTAATAATTACTTATATCGAATCCTTGATCTCCCATTGGCGAATCTAATATTGGTAACAACCATAAAGTATTGACTCCCAATCCTTTTAAATATGATAATTTGTTTTTTAACTCTGAAAAATCACCTGCGTATAAATCAACATATAAAGAATAGATTACTGCATTTTTATACCAATCTTTTTCAATCTCATTTACCTTTAACTCTTTTTTTGAATCATTTAAAAAACCAATTAAGTTATTAAAACATTCTTCATTTTCAGATGTTTCTGAATAAATTTCAAACCATATCTTTTTTAACCTCTCCATTTACTCCCCCTTTCAAATAAATCAATCTCTGCATCCGTTTGCATTTTACTTTAAAAAAATTTTTTTCTCTTTCAATGTCGTTAGTATACTTCTTTTTAATCTCTTTGTCAAGCACTTTTTACTATTTTTTGAGTTTTTTTTTATCTTTTTTTGTCTTTTTTTTACCATTTCTCTATTTGTGATCTATTTTTATGCAACACAATGCAATTATTTTATCTTTTTAAAATTTAATTGCATTGTGTTGTATTTGTTTTTTTTACATTCCATCTTATAATTGTATATATTTTAGTATACAATTATAAGATGGAATATATATATATATAATCTTTCTTTTTTACTTGATAAAAAAGAAAAAAAATTGCAATCAAACTTGCAATTTTTAAATGAAAACCTCCAGCAAAAAATTTCTTGACAATTTAGTCATTCTATAGTATAATTATTTTCGTCTTCAAGAAGACAGTTATGCGGGAATAGCTCAGATGGTAGAGCGTCAGCCTTCCAAGCTGAATGTCGCGAGTTCGATCCTCGTTTCCCGCTCCATAAAATTATATATTGGTGAGATTCCCGAGTGGTTAAAGGGAGCAGACTGTAAATCTGCCGACATCGTCTTCGAAGGTTCAAATCCTTCTCTCACCACCATATATATTATACTACTAATAGTAGTATTTTTTTTATTTTTTGAGCAATTTTTTATTATTATAAACTTTAATTTCACAGTAAATATAAGTTTTACAATGTTAAAAAAATTATAAGCAAAACTGTATTAAGCAAAGTCAAGTTGAATATAATAAATTATATTTTTATAAGAATTTGACCTCGATTTTTCGTACATTTATTTTAAATCGTAGTATTTTCTTAGTGAAGTACACAGTTAAGAAAAACAGACTGTTTGAGCGTAGCAGTTTCTGTTTTTTGAGTGTACAAGCTTAGAAAATCAAGATAGAAAATAACAGTACTGGCATTTTTTGTTACTTTTTTTTGCTATTGAAAAAAAGTAAAATTTCATTTTATTAATACAAAAATATAAATTACAAAAAATATATAAAAAAGAGAATGATATAATCATTCTCTTTTTTGGCATCTTTTTCATCTATCTATATTCTTTTTAAAATTCTCCCCCAATTTGGACTCAAATTAATCGAACTATTTCCATTTACTTGAATTTCTTCATCATTTAGCATATCATAATATCTTCCTGCTTCTATTTTATTTCCTTCTATTGATACATTTTTTTCTTCTGAATTAAAAATAACAAAACTTTTTTCTCCTTCAAATTCTCTCATATAAGCAAATTGTTGAGAACTAACAAATTGAGTTTTATAACTTCCATATTTCAAACTTTTCATTTCTTTTCTAATTCTAATTAGTTTTGAAATATGAGCTATCATATTAGTATCAAAATTATCATTCATATAATTCACATCTAAATTAGGTCTTAATGAACCATCATTACCATTTATTTTTTCTCCTTCTATTCCCCATTCACTTCCATAATAAATTGATGGAACTCCCGGCATAGTCATTAACATTAAATATAATGGATATAAATGTTTTTTATCCTCTATTCTTGATGCCACTCTATTTACATCATGATTATCTAAAAAATTATATAATTTTATTCCTTCATAAATTCCACCTTTTCCAAACTGTCTTTTTAAAGCATATTCTATTTCAAAATAATTCTTATCATTTAAAGATGAAAAAAGTCCTTTGTAACTTTCATAATTTGTAGTTGAATCTAATCCCCCTTTTTTTAACCAATCAGAATAATCTCCATGTACAACTTCACCCATTAACCAGAAATCTTTTTTTATATTCTTTGTTCTTTCTGATAACTTTTTCATCCAACTAAAATCAAGTGCATCTGCTGCATCCAATCTTATACCATCTATGTCAAATTCTCTAATCCAGTATTCCGCCGCCTGTAAAAGGTGCTCTGACACTTCATAGTTTTGCAAATTTAATTTTACTAAATTATAGTGTCCATCCCAAGCATTATATGTAAATGGATCATTCATTGGGCTTCTATAAGAAAAATTAACATCATAGAACCAATCTTTATATTTTGAATTTCTTAAATTATTTTGTAAATCTTTGAATGCAAAAAAATCTCTTCCCACATGATTAAATACTCCATCTAATATAACTTCTATCCCCGCTTCATGTAATGCTTTTACTACATTTTTCAAAGTATCATTTGTCCCCAATCTTCTATCTACTTTGAAATAATCAATTGTATCATATCCATGCTCCTCTGACTCAAATAAAGGCCCTAGATAAAGAGCATTAACTCCTAGATGCTTCATATGTGGTATCCAATCTATTACCTTATATAAACTTTCTATTGGGCTTGAATTAAGATCATTCTTTTTTGATGCCCCTACAAATCCTAATGGATAAATGTGATAAAATATTTTTTCCTCTACTTTTTTCATTTTTTTCCCCCTATGTTTTTTATTTTCTACCTACCGTTCGGTATAGATGCTTGCCAAAATAATAGAGACTTCTTTTAGTTAAGTCTCTAACTAAATATCCCATACATAAATTGCCTACACAATTTTCTTCCTGCTTCTTCATTTATATCTTCTTTATCTTTTGTAAAAAAATAATATGAAATGGCTGAATTTATCATACCCAAAAAAGTAAAACTATACATTGTACTTCTTCCTATCATATTACCGTGTTGTTTTTCTGCATTTTTAAAAACATTTTCAATTATTTGGTGTTGCATTATTAAATATTTTATCATACATTTATGTACTAAGCTTTCTTCTGGCGCATAACTTAAATTCATAATTAATCTATAAAACTCTTTGTTATTTTTTGCAAAATTCATAAAATGAAATACAAGATTTTCTAATGTTAAAACTATATCACCATTATATTCACTTTTTTGATTCATATCTATAAAAAATGTACCGTAATTTGTTTTTAATACTTCTTCTAACAATCCTTCTTTACTTCCAAAATAATGATATAAAGTTGGCTTTGTTACTCCTACTTGAGTTACAATTTTTTGAATTCCTACATTATCGTATCCTTCTTTTGTAAAAAGATTTAATGCTATATTTAACATTTGTTCTTTTTTACTCATAATTCCACTCCTTTCTTCCTTTGACTTTTCCAGTATACCATTTGGTATACTGGATGTCAAGTTTTTTATGAAAATTTATTAAATATAATTTTTCAATGCTTTTATCCACATATTTCCTACTTTTCCTCTCCTCTTTAGATAAAGAGGAGAGATAGAGAGGAGTTGTGTTCTCTTTTTTATAAAACCGCTATCTTTTCAGTTCCTATAATACAATTCCAAAAACTAACTCTTCACAACTCTCCGTCCTTTGACAGCCTCTCTTTAACTAAAGAGAGGCTTAAAGCAAAATATACTGTCTTTTCTACACTGGGCAGGAAAACCCTCAATGCTGTCAAGCTAAGGGAAAAAAATAAATCACCCCGTTCCCCTCTTCAAAAAAAAGAGGGGCAAAGCCAAAGATATACTGTCTAATTTATCATTTATCGCACTTTATTCGATAAATTCAACTAAGGTTCTATAAAATGTAATAGAACCAAGTTTCATTTATTTAAGGATAAATTAAAAAGTAGTTTTGTTTAGAAAACTTAACTTGATGACATTGAGGAAAACCCTGCCCTACAAAATACAAATCAATTCTAAAATGGAAAAAACCATAAAAAAAAAAAATTTTTTTATAAAAGCTTGACAATTTACTTTTTTAGAGTTATACTAAGTATATGTTTATGGAGCTAAATATTTATTTAGGAGGTGTTATATAGAAAATGACTACTAGAGAACAAGAAATTTTAGATTTGATAACAGATAACTCTTTAATTTCTCAAATAGATATCGCTACAAAGCTAGATATCACTCGTTCTTCTGTTGGAGTTCACATTAGTAATTTAGTCAAAAAAGGGTATATCCAAGGAAAAGGATATATTTTAAGAGACTCCCCTTATATTTGCGTTATAGGTGGTGCTAATATTGATATCCAAGGTTTTCCCGAAAACCATTTGATACAACATGATTCAAATCCAGGAAAAGTAGAACTTTCTTTGGGAGGTGTTGGTCGAAACATTGCAGAAAATTTAACCAAATTAAAAATTGATACTAACTTAATTACTGTTTTGGGTGATGATTTGTATGCAGACAGGATAATCAGCCATTCAAAAGAAATCGGTTTAACTATTCATGATTCAATGCTTTTAAAAGAAAAAAACACATCTATTTATTTATCAATATTAGATAAAAATAAGGATATGAATATTGCAATAGCATCTATGGATATTTTTGATTTTATGGATATTAATTTTATTAAAACTAAAAAAAATTTAATTTCAAATTCAAAATTATGTATAATTGATACCAATATTCCAAAAGAAACTATTGAATTCATTGTAACCAATTTTACTAAAACTAATTTCTTTTTGGATACAGTTTCTACTACAAAAGCTAAAAAGATAAAAGATTTAATTGGATTTTTTCATACAATAAAACCAAATAAACTAGAAGCTGAAATTTTATCAGGAATAAAAATAAATTCAGATTCAGATTTAGAAAAAGTTGGAAATTATTTTATAGAACAAGGAGTACAGGAAGTTTTTATAACTTTGGGTAAAGATGGAGTTTTTTATAAATCAAAAAAATCATCAGGAATTATCAATATTCCCCCAGTTAATGTAACAAATGCTACTGGTGCTGGAGACGCTTTTTTGGCAGGTCTAGCATATGCACATTTTAATTCAATGACGACAAAAGACAGTGCGGTTTTGGGGATTGGAGCTAGTATTCAAGCTCTAAGTCATAAAGATACTATCAACCCAAATATTTCATATAATAATATAATAAAAACTATAAAGGAGATGAAAATATGTTAAAAAAATTAGAAAAATACTTAGATATCAATAGTGAGGTCAAAAAAGCTTTAGATGAAGGTAAGCCAGTTGTGGCTTTGGAATCTACAATTATTTCTCATGGAATGCCTTATCCTCAAAATGTAGAAACAGCTTTAGAAGTAGAAAGAATAGTAAAAGAAAATGGAGCAGTTCCTGCCACAATAGCTATTTTGAATGGTAAATTAAAAGTAGGATTAACTCCAGAAGAAATAGATTATTTAGGAAAAGCTGGAGAAAAAGTAACTAAAACAAGTAGAAGAGATATTCCATTTATTATATCAAAAAAGATGGATGGTGCTACTACTGTAGCCTCTACTATGATTATTGCAGGATTAGCTGGAATTAAAGTTTTTGCAACAGGAGGAATTGGTGGAGTACATAGAGGAGCAGAAACAACAATGGATATTTCAGCAGATTTAGAAGAATTATCTAATACAAATGTAGCAGTTATATGTGCTGGAGCAAAATCAATTTTAGACATTAAATTAACTCTAGAATATTTGGAAACAAAAGGAGTTCCTGTAGTTGGATTTGGAACTGATGAATTACCAGCTTTTTATACTCAAAAAAGTGGATTTGGAGTAGATTATAGAATCGATACAGAAAAAGAAGTTGCAGAAGCTTTGAAAGCAAAATGGGATCTTAATTTGAATGGTGGAATGGTAATAGCCAATCCTGTACCAACTAAATATCAAATGGATTATGATGTTATTACAAATGCTGTTAATAAGGCTGTTGAGGAATCTGTCAAAAAAGGTATCAAAGGTAAAGAAAGTACTCCTTTTTTATTAGCGAAAGTAAAAGAATTAACTGGTGGAGATAGTTTGGATACTAATATTGAATTAGTTTATAATAATGCAAGAGTGGCATCTAATATTGCTCGTGAATATTCTTTGTTAAAATAAATACCCCTTAGGAAGGCGAAAGCCTTCCTTTTTTTATTGATTATGTTTTTTAAAACTAATCTCAACCTTCCTCATATAAATACATCAAAAATAAGGGCGTTATAAATAACGCCCCTACAAAATCAAATATTGTAAGATTAAAAGGTAAATATATTATGTAACTACATTTACATTCCAGTATGGTGCGATTAAAAGCCATTGCCTTTTGTACATTGAAAATATTGATCTTGGACACCCTTTTTTGAGTAATAAATATTATCTTTTCAAAAAAGGTTGATTTCTTTAGGTTTGCCTCATTGTCGATCTCCCAAGTTTTTATCCTTATCATAGGTCGACAATTTTTAATTGTTATTGTAATTACTACCTAATTATAACTTAAAAAATATCCAAACGCAATTTTTAATTATAGTTTTTAATTATTTCAAAACATCCTAAAATATAAGGGCGTTATAAATAACGCCCCTACAAAATTTCCAATAAAGTCCTGCAGGGGCGAACCTGCGTGTTCGCCCTCATTCCACATTTACTCATAGTCTACAATTTTAGTTTTTTTAATATATTTTAATTTTTTGAATTAAACTTTTTTTCACAACTTTTTATTATTTCATTGAAGGTATTTGCATAGGCAAAATGTGGAAACATCATTGAATTATTTATTAGCATTAATTTTTTTATAATAAAAATTATCTGTATACTTATCAATATCAATCGCCGTAACTGTCCCAACCTCTCTTAATAATTTAAATAAATTCATAAAGAAAAATATCATACTTTCTTTTTCTGAACTATGAACTATATCTCCTTCCTTATCTATAAAAAAACTTCCTTTATTTAAAGAACATCCAATTTGAAGTGTTTTTTTATTTATTAAACTATTAATATTCTTTTTAAATACATTATCAAAATTATCTATCCAAGAATAATTTAGAGTTAATATTCCTGCAATTATTTTATGTGGTTCCTTTACATCAGTTTTTTTATATTCTCCTCCAGCATGAACTATTTGAGCTGAAGTTCTTTTTAATTTTCTAACACTTTCTGCCTTGGCTCCTGCATATTCCAAATTTTTCTTATTCAATTCTTGTTTTACTTCTAAAATGCAATAAACACTTTCAGCAGGAATATATATTTCTCCTGCATTTTTAAAAATAAACGGTGAATATTGATTATCGTAAATAACAACATCAATTTGATCACTTAAATTGTTTTCGCTATCTATAATAAAAGCTTTGTCCACACTATACCTTTTTGGTAAGTATTCTTTTAACCATTCTATCCAATTATTTTCTGAAATATTCCCTTTAGTGACTGGATGATTGTTTGCAGGGGTTTCTATTTTTGCACGCATTTGTTTTTGAAGGTTATAAAATAATTTATTTATTGTAACTTTCTCTTCCATTATTTCAACTCCTCTGATTGATTTTTTATGTTTTTCAGAATATTTCTATTACTAAATTCTTTCATTTTCATATATTTAATTTTATCATTTTTACTTTTATCAACTACTAGTCTTTTGGAAATTAAATAATCAATAATACTCTTATTATCTATAAATTTCTCATCCATTTTTTCCTCTATCCAGTCAATATATCTATCTTTAATATCCTTAACTGAAAGTTTTTCTTTTTCTATATTCTCAAAATTTAAAAAACTTTTTTTCTTATCTTCAATATAAATTTTTATATCTTCAAATTTAACTCTTCCATATCCATATGGTTTTCCCATTCCAATTGTTTCCTTTGTTTCTTTATCGTAATTTAGAGATATCAAAAGCAAACCCAACTCTTCTTTTGTAAAATTTTCAAAATATATTTTACCTTGAAATTTCGCCCCTTTTTCTATCGGCAAAATCTTTGTCTTCATCGAATTATTACTGCTATCTTTTATTTCCTTTTCTCTCAACCAATAAAATTTTTGACCTCTTAGCTTTGCATTTTTATTATTATATGTACTTAATTTTTTAATATCATTTTTCTCTTGTACCAAATATAATTGAAAAGAAGTTGCTTTTGGGTTAGAAAGTGTTAACTCTTCTTCTCTAGATTTATAGGAATAACTTGATACCTTTACATCTTCAAAGCTTACTCTTCCTTTATAACTAATTTTTTCTTTTACATTTTTTTTATTAGTAAATCCAAATATTGCTTCTGTAAAATCAATTTTTCCTTCTTCAGTTCTAATATTTTTTTCTAATATTTCTTCTATTGAATAATCATAAAACATTCTTAAAAATGGATTTCTTCCAAAACATTTGACATTACCATCATCATCTAATTTGTAGAAAATTACTTTCGCCTCTTCTCCCTCTTCTGGAAGAGAATAAAACTTTCTAATATTTTTGTTTAAGAACTTTCTAATTATATCAACTTTCTCATCAAATTTTTTCTTTTCATAATTTTCTTTTCTAAACTCTTTTTTCATTTCATTATATTCTTCTTCCGAAAGCTCTAGAACTTTAGAAATTTTGTCATAATAACCCCTTCTACTACAAGCAACTTCTTTTTGTAACTCTCGCTCATTAAAAATTTTATTCAAAAATAATTTATTTTCATTATCCCTCTTATATTCATTAATCAAAGAATCATCTATAGAGTGCTTTAAGTCTTTAATCTGATCAAAAATGAAATAGTGTTTTCTTTTCCCGTTCATTTCATTGCAATTGAATAGTACTCCCTTATTCTCGACTTTTAAGTGAGAACCTATATCCTCAATCCCTCCATTTGTTCTTAATGAATACTCTATATTTTCTTTAGTCTGATAGCATTTAGTTGACGGTTTTTGATTTCTTCCTAAAAACTTTCTCCATTCTTTCTCTTTAGCTTTTCTTTTTTCAACCTTTTGCTTCAATAATTCTTCTATTTGAGCTTTATTCGTTACTCTTAACCTTAATAGCTTCTTTTCAAAATTCGGTTCTGCCTTCTCTTTTTTTCTCTTACTTTTATACTCGAATACAAAATCTGAGTATATCTTTGTTACTCTCTCCTGCTCTACTCTTCTCTTAACTTTTTTTCTAAAAACTTTTTTCAATAAAGAATTTTCAATTTTATTGCAGTAACCTTCAATTAGTTTACTTCCTAAAATATCTTTATCTTTACTCTTTTGGTATTCTTTATTAAAACCAGAATACATCTTCATTAAACTTTCTTTTAGTTTTTCTTTTTTTTCTATTTCAATTTCAATTTCATCCTTAGATTTTTCACTTAATATTTCTTTTATATTTTCATTTATTTCTTCAATTTGTTTTTCTATTTTAACTAAATCATCACATGTTTTTTTATAAATATATTTTACCGTTTCTGGAATAGATTTTTCTCTTAAGAAAAATTCATCAATTAAACGAAAACTCTTTCCAAATTGAGTTTTTGCAGGATAAATATAATATTCTCCACCTTCTTTAACAATATAACCAGCATCAACCTTATCACTAATATTAAAGCCACCAGTTTCATTTAATTTTAAATTATATTGTGTTCTCACTATCCCTGAACCTGCCATCTGCCTAAACAAAAATTTTCTATCTTCAACAAAATCTGGATATGAATGTGAAAGTATCTCACAATTTGATCTTACCAACCCTCTCATTGTACTACCTGGTATTTTAGGAGTTCCATTCACTTCAAATTGTATTCCTTCAATTCCACTACCAATATATAATGGAGTTTCATTTTCAAATTCAAACTCAATATATCCTGTTTTTAAATTTTCACAAAAAATATTATGCTTTGGTAGTTTATCTATATCATCATATCTATAAACTACTTTATCAGGAAACTCTATAAAATTATACGGTGCATTTGCATAATCCACTTCTTTCACCTCATTTTTTTTCAAAATCAATTTATTTAAATCCGCTAAACTATTTCCAAGAACTTTATCTTTTCTACTCATATTATTCTACCCCATCCAAACAAGTTGCTTTTACATATGCTTGTCCATCTTCATCATAGCCAATAAATTCTATCACTTTAATATATTTAATATTACTGTTCTTCAAATAATCTTTTTCTTGAAATTTACCATCTAAAATATAAGGTCTACAAATTCTATCTTTTTTCCATTCATTTTTATTTGTCAAAACCGCCTTATATTTTTCACCATCATAAAATACAAAAAGCTCTTTTTTGGCATCAAAAAATCTTGCCTCAATAAAATTATTTTCATCCAGTTTATTTTTTACTTTCTCTGCTTCATCTAAAAAAACACCATTCAAACAAAAAAGCAATCCAAACTTATAGTTATTTTTATTAATCTCTTTAAATATTTCTTCCAAATCATTCATTTCTTTCAAATAATTCATTTTTTTCTTCTCATCTTCATATTTAATCACTTTTTGGAAACACATTATGCTTTCACCTCTTTTTTTAGTTCTTCAAACCATTTATTAATTTCAGTTTTACTCTTTTCACTAATAGTATCCATATTATTTAAATCTATCTTTATTCCATCAATTTCTATTGATTTTCCATTTATTCTACCACTTCCAACATTTCCATTACTTCCTAAAACAATCTTTCCAAGTCCTAAATCTCTTAAATACAATAAAATTAAAGCCTTCTCATCATCATTTAAACATTTCCTAATTCTAAATTTCAGATTCACTTCTCCTTTTACTAACCTTTTTTCATTAATCAAAGCTCCATTTATAGCTCCGCCTGTAAATCTATCTATTTTTATTCTGTGATATTCTGTTTCTTCTATTTTTTCCAAATCTTTTATTTTTGTTATTTGGCAATCTTCTATTATCAATTTACCCATTTTATAATTTTTTTGCTCTTTTTCTTCTGCTTTATGTCCAAATAAATCGGTTATCAATTTTTCTTTTTTATTATGTTCTATTGTATTTAATATTTTCTCTATATATGCTCTCATACTCCCTTTTATTGTTCCTGATGGAATAATATATTTATTTTCTCCTTCTTCATAAGAATATTGAACTTTTTTGGTTTTATTTTTTCCATTTGAATCCTTATAAGTCTCACTTTTCATTTCACCTTTTAATAAAAAACTATCTTTTATATCCCCTGTAAAACTTATATTTCCTAATTCATCTAATATTTTCCTATTTTCATAATCAAAACTTTCCATTTCATCTTTTTTTAAAATATTTCTTTTTAAATAACTTTCCATATCTTTTTTCAAATCAAATTCAATATAATTTGCTTCTGTAACTTCAAATACTCCAAATCCTTTTGTTTTATCAGCTCCAAATAAAATTTGTTTTTTATTTATTCCATTTACTATGCTTTTTAGTAAATCTTTTAATCCTTCTGCCTCTTTTATGTCTATAAACACTTTTATTCTTAATTTATATTCATTACCTTTTTCTATAAATACAGATTTATATTTCCCTTTATCCAGTGTAGAGCCTAAATTAGTATTAACTCTAATACCATCTCTTTCAATTCTTTTTCCACTTATATCTTTATTAGAAATCATATCCGAAAAATATATTTTACTTTCTATATGAACTTCTTTTTTTCCCCCATTTCCATCATCTTCTTCTTTTGTATACCCAAAGAATTTTTCAACCTTTTCTTTTTTATGAACATTCATTAAATAACTTTTTACTGCTCCACAAATTGAACTTCCAAATATTAATGACTTATTATCTTCTGTTAATAATATTTTCTCATCTTCACCTGTTCCAATTCTCAAAGGTGAAATGTTTTTCAATTTTATTTCTAATTCAAAAACATAATTATATGTTCTATCAGTTAAATTACTCTCCATCTTTTTTCACCTCTTTATTACTTCTAATTTTATAATAAAACAGATTTTTTAAAATCTCTTTTGCTAATTCAAAATCACTTCTAAATAATTCATCTTCTTTTATTTTTTCTTCCATTTTTTTTAATTCTTTTCTTTTATATTCTTCTTTACCAATTAATTTGCCTTCTAAATCTGAAAACTTAGAAAAACTCTCTTTTAATTTTTCACCAAATAAACTTACTTGTTTTAAATCTTCCAAATAGCTTTTATCTTCAAATTGAAAATTTCCATTTTTTCCATTTTCAATAATTGACAAAACATTTTGAATCTGATTATTTAAAATATTTATTCTTATTTTTCCACTTTTTTGTAAATCAATAACTCTTCTATCTATAAATCTTTTTTCTTTACCTCTAATTATATTTTTTAATATATTTTTATAATTTTCATCCTCTATCTTTTCATACTTTGATTTTTCTTCATTTTTTTTGGATTTATATTTTACTAATTTATTTACATCTAAAAAATTAGGATTAATAAAAATTTGTCCAAAGCCTCTATCTTTCATATATCCAATTCCATTTTTTTCTAATTCATCAATCTTTTCTTGCTTTAGTTCTCCATAATAAGAAAATTCCATTATACTACCTTCTTTTATAGCTGTTTCTTTTGGCAAAGCTATTTTCCAAGTATTATTATAGCCTGAAATATTAAATATTTTTGCTATTTGTTTTTCTAGTTTCACATTTGATATATCTAACTTTTTTGATAAATATTCAGTTGGAATCGTTGATGTTGTATTTCCAAATTCATCTTTTATTACCGTCTTTGTATAAAAGTATATTCTTAATTTCTTTTCTTCTTTCTCTTCGCTTTTAAATATTTTTTCTTTTAATTTCGAAAAATCTTTAATCTCTAATTCTCCTATTTTTACTTTTCCATATCCTGTTCCTTTTGAACCACCTAAATAAATTTCTTTATTCTCTAAATACTCTTTAACCTTTTTTAATCTATTTTCACTACCTTTTACTACAGAATAAAATTCTTGTCCTTTTTCTATTGCTTGATATCTAAAAATATTTCCTTCTTTCATCTTTTTTGTAATATGAATATTTTCTCTTATATCAATACTTGTAACATTCATTTGTTTATCATTTATAAAACAATATTCAAATTTATCTAAATTAACATCTCCTTCTATAAATTCATCTTTGAAGACATTTTTTATATTTTCTATTGGCTCATCTTCACTAAAATTTTTCAATTTGTGCTTATTAACAATAAAACATAGTGGACTTGGAACAAAATAATTCCCATCTTTTTTTAAATATCCATCATAGAAATATAAATTCTTTTCTTTTAATAATTTTTGAAATTCTTTAAATTTTTCTTTATCCTTTTCATTTTCCTCCTTTAAAATTTTACCACCTGTAAATTCTTTAAAAAAAGCCCCTTTTATCATTGTTCCACTAATTGTTTTTAATGTATCTTCTAACCCATTATCCGTTATTTTCAAAGGTTCTAATGCTTTCATATTAATTATCATATATTTCATTTTTTCAGCACCTCGCTTATACACTTTTTAGCTTCTAACTCTTCACTTTTTTGGTCTTTTCCAATTTGTCCAAGTTCACATTCTACCAAACCTCTCCCCTTCGCATTATTCATCCCCAAATACTTTAAATTTCCAATAGAACAAAATAATAAAGCTTCTTCTAAACTCCCTTTTTCAAAATCACACTCAATTTCACTTTCAAACTCTAAGTTTTCTTTTACTGTTCTCATACTTCTTAAAGCTCCATCTACAGCAGTATCATTTTCAATTTTTATAAATTGTCTTATATTTGTCATAGAATTTAAAATTTCATTTTTATTTATAATTTTTTCATTTTTTAAAAATTTAAGATTATTTTTCACATTTTCTTTTAAAGTTAAATCAGAAAACTTTACTCCACCATTTTTATGTTGATCACCTACATTAAATTCTGAACCAAATAAATTAATATACGATTCTTCTAATCTTTTAGTTCCAATGTTTTTCCATATATTTTCTGCTTCTCTTCTTATTTTCCCCTTTAATGTTTTTGCATTATAGTATGGAAATCCATCTTCATCATGTAAAACTTCTTCATTGACCAAACTTCCTAAAGAGTTTCCACTTCCAAAAATTGTTTCTGATTTTAATGTCACTTTTATTTTATACTTTTCACTCATTGATTTTCACCTTCTTTTAATTCTTTAAAATCATCCATTATTTCAAGTGCATCATAATAAAGTATAATTTCATTTTTACCTACTTTTCTAAAAATACTTTTCTCATTTTCTTCTTCAAAAATACACTTATCCAAATCCAAAAATAATTTTTCCAATTTATATTTTTCTATAAATAAATCCACACTACTTTTTCCATTTGGAATTTCATTTATTAATTCTTTTAATTTACTTCTTCTATTATCTTTTAACTTTTTTATCATTTCTTTAAATTTTATATAAGAAAGTTGATATTTTTTCAAATCATTTTCACCGCTTATAAAAATAGGTTTTATATTATAATCAGCAATCATTTCTTTTTCTTTTTCTTCTCTATCTATATAAGTATATTTTAAATTTTCATATCTTTTTCTTATTTCTTTTATATCATTTGACAATTCACCTTTTGATATATGCCAATCTAACATAGATATTTCCTTTATAACTGTTTCTTTATTTTTAGATTTCCCATTTATCTCTTTTTCTTTCTCTTTAAACTTTTCATTTATTTTTTTTATTTTAGTTTTTGCATTGTTACATAAACCTTCTGCAAGTTCGCAAGCTTTAAAAAATGGATATTTTTTATTTACAAAAGCAACTCCTCCACAAGCAGTTAATTTTTCAACTCCTAATTCTATTCCCAATTCACCTATAAACTTCCCACTAATTTTTTCTAATTCTTTTATAAAAATATTTGCTGTTTCTAATGCTATACTACTTTCCACTATGTAACAAACATCATCTCCTGCTAAAATTATAGGTCTAATTGGAATATATTTATTTCCCAAAAATTCTATTCCATCTTCATTTTCTTCTGACTTCTTATTATTTTCTATTACTTCTACTACCTTTTTAAATGCGTCTTTATAGCATTTATCTATTCCATCACTAAATTCTTTTAATTTATTAAAATAATTTTCCTGATTATTTTCAAAAGATACTTTTAATTTATCAACCATATCTCCCATTCCATTTCCATCAATGGCAACTACTGCTAATTTACTATTCCCCTCTTTTTTGAATTTATCTAAATCATAGGGAAAATCATATTCCTCACTTTTAAATTCACTAAATTTATATTTTTTTTTAATTTTTCCTAAATCTACTTCTTTAATATCCTCTAAATCTTTTTGTATTATATCTAATATACCTAATTTGTTATCTTTATTTTTTCCACAAGTAAATTTCTTTTCTGTATCTATTGAAACTGCTCTAATACCCTTACCATCATTTATCCTACTATTTGCTGGAAGTCCTGAAGTTCTGCATATTTCCTCTACTCCAAAAGATACTTTTTTAAATCTTGATTGCCTTGCAAGTTTTTTATCAGAGATTTTTTTTCTTACTTCTTTTTCTCCTTCTACTTCGTTTGTATAATCTACATAGCTTGCAAAAAATTCTATTTCAGGATATTCTCTCATTATCTTAAAACTTAATTCTTTTATAAAATCTGTTGCATTTTCTTTTTTTTCAAATTTAAAAAAACTTCCTCCTCCTCCTTGAAAAACTATTTCTCCGTTATTTTCATATAAATATTTTTTCGGTAAATCCTCTGTCACATACTTTATAATCAGAGAAGCCCCAATATTTTCTTTTAACTTATTACTTTTAAATATATAATTCTGCTTTTTTGATATTTCTATCGCTACTAGATATTTATCAGTCATTCTTGCCTCCTTATATTGTGATTTTTTTATCCTTATCCTTTAAAAATTTTATCCTTTTCTTTTAACTATACTCTATTAATTTGATATTCTCAACTTTTTTGATAATTTTCTTTTTTTGTTTGATATATTATTTCTAAAAAATGTTATTCTACAGGCAATAAATATTTTTGCCGATAAAAAATTAAAAGAAATAGTAGGGGCGTTATTTATAACGCCCTTATAAAATTACATTCCAGTATGGTGCGATTAAAAGTGAGAAAGAAATGGTAAACAAAAGAAGAATGATTTTAATTTACATTCCAGTATGGTGCGATTAAAAGAACAGGGGAAATAGTAAACTATGTTGATACTAACTTATTTACATTCCAGTATGGTGCGATTAAAAGATTAATTTTTTCAACTTCATTTTCCCCATCTCCTTAGATTTACATTCCAGTATGGTGCGATTAAAAGAAAAGTAAAATTATGATAAAACATTATGACAATTTAATTTACATTCCAGTATGGTGCGATTAAAAGTCTTCTAGTCTTATTATAGTGCAATCTTACAAAAGCAGATTTACATTCCAGTATGGTGCGATTAAAAGTGCAGGACTATACGATCAAAAGTATAGAGATTATATATTTACATTCCAGTATGGTGCGATTAAAAGTTACCCTTTTTTATATCTGTAAACTCTAACTTCTTTTCATTTACATTCCAGTATGGTGCGATTAAAAGAGTATTAATACTGATATTTTGAGAGCAAGATCATTGTATTTACATTCCAGTATGCTGCGATTAAAAGAACAAAAACAATATAAATAATAAAGTTGTGGGTGCTACATTTACATTCCAGTATGGTGCGATTAAAAGAATAAAGGGAGTGGATAAAATGGGAAGAATAATAATATTTACATTCCAGTATGGTGCGATTAAAAGAATTATATGTAAAGATGCAGATGATAATAGGAATATAATTTACATTCCAGTATGGTGCGATTAAAAGTCTCAAATAAGAAGTCCTCAGAGTATAGATGAACTGATTTACATTCCAGTATGGTGCGATTAAAAGTTTATACTTTGAATTATCTATTCCAAGAAGTTATAATACATTTACATTCCAGTATGGTGCGATTAAAAGTCTAAATAATATTGATATTGAAATAATAGAAAAAATGGATTTACATTCCAGTATGGTGCGATTAAAAGCGAAAAAGGGAGGAGCTTAAAATGGATAAATGTCCTTATTGATTTACATTCCAGTATGGTGCGATTAAAAGTGGGGAATTGTTTTAAAACGCAAGAGCAAGCAAAGACATAATTTACATTCCAGTATGGTGCGATTAAAAGAGCTATTAGTATATAAAGTAATAAGTATATAAAGTAATAATTTACATTCCAGTATGGTGCGATTAAAAGTTAATAGTAATGGCGATTACGTACCAGTTGATAATTTGTATTTACATTCCAGTATGGTGCGATTAAAAGTATGATGGCTTAGACTTTGATGCCGATATCGATATATATTTACATTCCAGTATGGTGCGATTAAAAGCAGAAGTTGAAGATGCTTATAAGGATAAGTTATTTTTATTTACATTCCAGTATGGTGCGATTAAAAGATAGAACAACCAGAGTCCTGCGAGGTAATAACGGTATTTACATTCCAGTATGGTGCGATTAAAAGAGTAAGTTTTATATGCTTTTATCAGATAATGAGAGATTTACATTCCAGTATGGTGCGATTAAAAGTAAACAAACACGAAGAATATGAATTTATGTTTGCTGAATTTACATTCCAGTATGGTGCGATTAAAAGAATATTATAAGAATATAAAAGAAAACTGGGAAAATAAATTTACATTCCAGTATGGTGCGATTAAAAGAAAGACAGATCATAGACTGGCTAGAACTGAAAGAAAACCAATTTACATTCCAGTATGGTGCGATTAAAAGTAATGACGGGAACAGGAGAACCGCCGAAATCTTGATTTACATTCCAGTATGGTGCGATTAAAAGTAGACGTTTGTGGAAAACTTTATCTCAATGTTTTCAATTTACATTCCAGTATGGTGCGATTAAAAGAAGGTAATAGAAAGGTTATTTGCATTAGAAGATCGTTAATTTACATTCCAGTATGGTGCGATTAAAAGAAAATAGCTTATATGGAGTTTTGAGAGTTCTTGAAGAATTTACATTCCAGTATGGTGCGATTAAAAGTCAATATTTTTAGTTCCAATACTTTTAGCAAACTCAATTTACATTCCAGTATGGTGCGATTAAAAGCTAGTATATTTAATGTTGATACAGTTACTGAAAAAATGATTTACATTCCAGTATGGTGCGATTAAAAGAGCTATTAGTATACAAAGTAATAAGTATATAAAGTAATAATTTACATTCCAGTATGGTGCGATTAAAAGTTAATAGTAATGGCGATTACGTACCAGTTGATAAT